>NFZD01005656.1_pt1 | contig 87177 bp, 112 predicted proteins | sample 1095381 | NCBI WGS metagenome assembly NFZD01 (sample SAMN03609891, study PRJNA323583) | gut metagenome | isolation source: feces | host: Rattus norvegicus | place: Denmark: Riget | collected 2013 | reverse complement strand
CGGCGGCGGCATACAGGCGCGGCGGTGTGGTGGTGGCTGATGGTGGACGGATGCAGCACGGCGGCGGCATACAGGCGCGGCGGTGTGGTGGTGGCTGATGGTGGACGGATGCAGCACGGCGGCGGCATACAGGCGCGGCGGTGTGGTGGGTGGATGGATAGCGGATAACGGGCGCGGAACGCCCGAAAAATGTAAAGAACGAAGAAAAAACGAAGAAAAAACACGTTTTTTTGAAAAAAAAGTCGGAAATGTTTTGCAGATAAACAAAAAGTACCTATCTTTGTCACAGAAACAAGGGGGAAAGGGTTCCCCACCGGGGCGGACGGGTTCCGCGAACGGACGTTTCTCATTTTTTGAAAAGATTTGCCCCCGCTCAAGCTGGAACTTGAACGGGGGCGCGGAAAAGCAAAGATGACGCTTTCCCGTCCTGGTCGGACGGCTACAAAAGTACTCATCTTATTGCAGTTCTGCAAAAAATCAATCAAAAAATTGTTGGCGGTCTATGACAAAGCAGATACAAGGATATGCAGGCGTATGTATGCGCTGAGATGACATCAAAGCACGCGGCGATTGAACTTCAAAGCAACAAAGCATATATATATAATCGTACCCACTTGTATTGATTGAAAAACAAACGTGCAAATAATTGATAGGGATAATTATGTCCTTACGCGAACTATGAAAGTAGCGGCGCGGCCGTCGGTTCAACCCCGGCAAAGGGCGCAATTATCAATTAATAACTAACTAAAAAAACATACTGTTATGAAAACTATCAACGAAAAAAGAAACGCAATGATCGAAGCTAACAACGCACTGAAGGAAACGCAAAAGAACTTCAAAACTTTGTGCAAAATCATTCTTGCCATGAAAGATAATGAGGCCGTGAAAAACTACCTGAACGCCTATAACTTGACTATAGACCAGGTTACGGATATTGAATATATACGCCGCGGCCTTACTTATTCAACCTTTACCGCCGAAAGCGGTAAAACATACGAGGCCCCGGCCCGTATGGTTAAGGGGCAACTTACTGAAGTGCGCGGCTGGTCCTTCTGGATGGTTCTCCAGGCGGCGGCAAAAGTCCGTAACATGGAACTGAAGGAAGCGTGGAAAGCGAAAGAAGCATCTTTGAAAGCTATCGAAAAAGCGGAAAAAGAAGCTGCAAAGAAAGAGGCTAAAGCAAAGAAAGAGGCTAAAGCAAAGAAAGCAACGGAAAAGAAAGCGGCCAAAAAAGAAACAAAAGCCGCCGCCTAACATTGCGGTAAGCGTTAACGGTTGCACCCGTTCCGGCGGGTGTCGGGGTCCAATTCCCCGGACGCTACAAAATTATCCCTATCCATTTGCCACACGAACAAGCAAGGCCCGGAACGGTATGTACACTCTAATGGTGTACGCCGCCGGCGGGGGCTTGTATCACCGGTGGCGGGGCGACTCTGCCCGCACGTATAATCATAATTCATAATTCATATTTGGCCTACATCGGCCCCGGCGTAGTTAACCGGGAACGACACGCGCTTTCATACGTGTATGCGCGTGGATGCCTCTATGGGTACGTGTACCCTTCCGGCATCTGTCAACACTCCGGCCGCCCCTCTCTATGTGGAGCGGCACGGCGGTATGGTGGCAAAGGTCGCCTATGTGAAAACCGCAAAAGCGGGCATCCGTGCGCATCCGTGCGCACCTATGTACCCCTACGGGGGTATAGGCGGGTATGCAAATCTATACCGATAACTTGCTTGTAGGTGGTTCGGAAAACCTTCACTTATGCGGCGTATGCGCCCCTACGGGCGTATGCGCTTCTATGTTTAATTTAAAATTGTATGAATTATGAAAAAGTGTATCGTTATTGCAGTCGTTTTAATGTCTTTAGTTTTTGGGTATGCAGGCTATTTGGATAGCAATTATAGATTGTTCCATCTGGAGCAAAAAGCCAAAAACCCCAATAATCAAACAGAGCGTAGGGACTACTTGCGTATGGTTTCCTCCTTCAATGATAGCCGAATGAGAGGCTACAAAGAATACAGAGAAAGAAAACTTAGAGAGATAAAAGGAAACCGTATGCAACGCCAAAAAAACTACAAAGAAGGTTTGGCAATGATAAACGAAAGATAAACGGCTATGGTAGAAGAAACTTTGTTAGACGGCCTTTTCGTGATGGCCATCCTATTCGGATGTATGTATGTTTCCTATCTGATAACCAGGAAACCGGGCGAAAAATTCTTTTATGAGGATTGACAGCTTTTGCGGGCGCACCCTTTGCCGGGTACGCCCGTGCTATTTACTAACTAAAACAAATGAATTATGAAAAAGGAAACATTACAGAAAAGAATCGAAAAGAACTTGTACACCAAAAAAGGGACATTAGCAAGTAAGTACGGAGTAGTCATGTTCTTATTGAAGAACCCGAACTATGTATCCCGTCCTGTTCGATGGCATAACGCCGGGCGTGGCCGCTATCAATTAGAGGACCACTCGTATAACATTGAGCACGCCCTGACACTGTTAGGCATATCATACGAAACCGGGAATGACGCGCCGCGCGGCGGAAAAGAAGGTTACTACATCCGCCTGACCCCGAAAGGGAAAAGGCAGGTAAAAGACTATGCCGCCAAATGATTCTCATCCCGCATCGGCTTTGCCGCCGGTGCGGGCACAATTACTAACTAACTAAAACAAATGAATTATGAAGTACTCAGATTTTACACTCAATCAGACTTACAACGTGAACGGTAAACCTTTCGTTATGCAGAATGTAACCCGCAACTATGGTAGCGGGAACAAGACCGTTTACACGGGGTTCTATGATGGTAAAAATTTCTTTCTTATGGACGCTTGCAAGATGACCGCCGTAATAGGCAGCAAACTTGATGAAGCGACCGTAACCACCGAAAACGGCGAACCTATCCAGGAAACAAAGGAAACGGAAACAAAGGAAAAGCCCGCCACAAAAGCGGCTACGGAATTGAAAAAGACAGAAACAAAAGAAACAAAAACAATCAATAAAAATCAGGAAAAGAAAATGGAAACTATCAACGAAAATAAGAATAACGGAAACGAGAACGTAAACGAAGCCTTGCAGAACCTAATCAACGTCATCAACCGGCAAAACACGCCGGGCGACGACATCCTGCGTCAATGCAAGGAAATGATAGACGAGCGTATGAAAGATATGACAGTGCGCCACGAAATCAGCATCAACGGCCTACAGCCTACGAAGGTGGACGGCGTGTTGCATACAGAGTTCGAGAATGTATTGAAGTGGACCCGCAACGGGTTCCCCGTCTATCTGTTTGGAGAAGCCGGAACCGGAAAGAACGTGCTGTGCGAACAAGTGGCTAAGGCGTTGGATTTACCTTTCTATTACGCCGGATGCCTACAGCAAAAGTACGAACTGGAGGGCTTTGTAGATGCCACGGGCACCTATCAGGAAACGGAATTTTTCAAGGCGTTCACGGGTGGCGGTGTATTCCTGTTCGATGAGATTGACGGTACCAGTGCTGAAGTGCTGGTAGCCTTCAATGCCGTGCTTGCCAACGGGTATTACAATTTCCCGGGGCATGGACGTATGGAGGCTCACCCCGATTTCCATATCATTGCAGCCGGAAACACCAACGGACGCGGCGCGAACAGTGCCTATAACGGACGTTTCCAACTGGATGCGTCCACGCTGGACCGCTTCGCCTTCATCCACCTGGACTATGACCCGCGCATCCTGCTGGCAGCCGCCAACGGCGACCGGGAACTTATGGAGTTCACCGACGCCCTGCGTGCCGCCATCAAGAAAAGCGAGTTGACCTACACAGTCAGCCCGCGCGGCATGAAACGCTATGCGGCCGGCCTGCAAATGGGAATGGACGAAAAGGAACTGATGAAGCAGGCACTATGCGCCGGATGGGATGCCTACGACCTGAAAATGCTTCAGGAGCGCATCGCCTGCAAAAACAAGTATGCCGAAATCTTCAAGTCATTGTAAGTCTCTATCGAGCCGCACGCCCTTTGCCGGGCGTGTGGCCGCAATACTAACTAAAACAAAATGGATTATGAAAAAGAAAGAATTTAAAGACTTCATCGAATGGTTCAATAGCCCGGCCGAAATGGTGCGGGTACTGGAAAGCCGGAAGACGAACAGCGTGTTTGAGAAATCAAAAATACTTGCTTCATCATATAAAGGTTCAGGTATGCCCGCTGTTGATTTGCAGGAAGCTAAAGAACGCTTTATGTACGGTGATGTAGAAACTATGAAAAAGGTGGAGGATTACCAAAAGAAGCAGGCCATAAAGGGAGGAACGGTGCAAAAGAAAGTGCTCCGTTCGTCCGTATGCGGTTTCGCTCCGGTGGTGCCTCATGCCATCATGGGATTGCCGAACGCTATGCTTTCGTTCAGGAATCAACCGACAAGCGCAAAAATCATAGACATCTATGTGAATTGTGCATATTCCTACGGAACAACAGAAGACAACATCATCCAGACAGGATTAACTATTGCAAAAATAATTCGTAACTATGAACTGAATGGAATACGGATAAATCTGTATGCCGGTGTATCTGTTTACGAAATGGATAAGAACAATACTCAAACCATCGGTTTATCCGTAAAACTAAAAGACAGCGGTGCTCCTCTGAATATGCTGAAAGTTGTGTTTCCGCTGATTCATCCGGCATTCATTCGACGGATATATTTCCGGTACATAGAAACTACGGAAAAGGAAATACTCACAAAATTTGAAGATAAATACGGAAAAGTATCTTTAAGTATTCAGCATCTTTTGCCAAAAGGTATGAAGTATGTGAACCTTTCCGAATGTATCGGCCTATCCGTCGAACAAATGCAGAAGAAACTGGATGAACAAAAGTAGCGTGTATGCCCGCATCGGCTTTGCAGCCGGTGCGGGGGCTATTATTAACTAAAAACATTTTGAATTATGAAAGCAGCAAAGAACACACCGAGCGTTTATGTAGGAACATGGAAAAAGTACAATAGCGGCAATTTGGGCGGCGCGTGGATAGACCTAACAGAGTGCGGAACCTATGACGGTTTCCTGCAACGCTGCAAGGAAGTCCACCGCAACGAGAAAGACCCGGAATTTATGGTACAAGACACCGAAAACTTTCCCGACGGGCTGGATATCACAGACTGGCTCACTGAACAGGAATTTAACGACGTGATGCGAGACTATATGGAAAGCCTACAGGAAAAGGAAGAAGAAAAGCCATCATACGAAATCGTGTACTATTCGGAAAAGGCATTTGCCGTAACCGGTGACACGCGCTCCATCAAAGACGAACTGAAACAACTTGGCGGCCGATTCAATGCAAAATTGAAATGCGGTGCCGGTTGGATATTCAGCAAGAAAGTGATGGATGATGTAAGGAAGTTGCTGGAAAGCGGAAATGTGTCGTCTTCTTCTATGGATGCAGACAGCAATCAGCCTGGAATCGGTGAGGTATTGAAAGCGAATCTGAAGGAATATGCGCAAATTACTAACGACGACTACTATAACATAAAACGCTATGTAGGAGCCGTGAAAATAGATGAAGCATACTACCTGATAGAGAAACTGAAAATAGAGAACCGATTCTGCTTCCACGACGAAGGCCCAGACTACGACTTCTATTGCAGCCTGATAAAAGATGAAAAGAAACTGGAGCAGTACTTTATTAGTGAAAACGAAAACGAATTTACTAAAAAGATAAAGTACATGAAGAAGAGCGAATTGTTCTTCGTCACCAACAAGGAATGCCGACAGATTTACCTATGCGGCTGCGAAATGGATGCACAACGTTTCTATGCCGGTCCGAATTTCGAGTACCACCGTATAACGGATGAGGAACGAAAAGCCATCATTGACGGTTTAGAATACGGACTATCCGAACTCAGAAAACGCCTGAACACTTACCTGAAACGCTACGGAACCAGCAAGATTCACACATGGACCTATTGGGCAGACCGCTAAAGCGGATTACACACCCTGCACACGGATTGCATTCGGTGCGGGGGCTATGTTTAACTAAAAATAATGGAATTATGAAGACAAAAGAAGAAAGATTCATTGAAAGGTGTAATGATGTGAAAGAATCGGTTATCAAGGCTATGGATGACGCTTTAGCCAGTGCGATTGGGAATAAGCGTATATGCTTTGACAAGTGCGAAGACAATTACCTCGATGCTTACGCTTTCATGGGAGCCGTTCTTCAAAAGGAACTGCATGAAATGCTGGACGGAAGTTTGTATGAAAGTACCAACAGAAATACTAAACGGAAAGCAGAACAATACCTGAAAGACTTCCGAATTTGGTACGACTATGCAGGGGATTACAAAGGAACAGGCGAAAGAAACCTTCAGCAGCGGTTGCTCCGCTGCTGCGAGGGCTATGTTTAACTTGAAAATATAGAATTATGGAAGAAAGAAATATCAGTTACGGCGAACTTGCAGAACTTCAAGATATGTTTGAAGAACAAACAGCAGGCATACAGATGGATGATGAACAATATAACGAATGTATGTTCGACTTCATAGACCAATACATCCATGGAAACGATATGCCGGAAGTTGTGCTCCCATATTAAAGAAATTATGTTTTCATAATTAACGCTACCGCCGTGAGGCAGGCAGCTTGTTTTAGTTAGTTATGCCCGGATGCGGATTGCTACTGCATCCGGGTTCTATGTTTAACCCTTTAAAATATGAGCGAATTATGAAACAGAAAGAGGTTGAAAAAATGATTGGATTAAGATGCCGTGTATCGGGTGATTTGGCAAACGGTTGGAACAAAGACGGTACTCCTTACATCTGTCACGAAGATGTCGTAAGAGTTGTAAGAAGAATAGACGGAGACCGTGTTGTATTGGAATGCGGACGTAGGTTCATCATCAACAAAAACCTGAAAATCACAGTACAATGATTCATTAGACATCCCGTTTCGTCTTTGCTGACGGAATGGGAACAACAAACAAAATGTTTAACTAATTAAAAACAAAGAATTATGGAAAATATTGATTTAGGAGAATTGACTATTTGCATAGCGTTCAGTATGGTGTGTCTGCTTTCTATTGGTCTGATATTGTCGGAGGTAAACGGCTTCCTGAACCGAAGGACGCTAAACGTCCCGGAGCAGTACGTCGATTCTGGAGACGCGGAGAAGACGGCCAAAGAGATTGCGCATTTCCTGAATGAGCGCAGCTTCCTATGTCGCCGATTCTTCAACAGCGAGCGGAACGGATTCAGCAAGAAAGACCGCCAGACAATCCCAATCATATTGAGCGGTCTATGCTATGAAAACGTGCAGCTCGTCCGGCTCATACATAGCTTAGGATGTGAAATCATTATCCGGCAGGTAGGTGACGGGAACCTTGATGTGGAGAACCCCGAAAACACACCGGAAGTGTATGCCGACAAGGTATTTGCCCTGCGAAAGCGGGTAAACAAGTTGTTCGGCATCCCCTTTACCTTCGACCGTGACGGTTTCCGTTTCTACCTGAGAGATTCGGACAGGAACTGCACAACAGGGGTATGAACCTCCCGCATCGGCTTTGCCGCCGGTGCGGGAACAAACAATATTTATTTCGAGAGTGATTTGCGAAACTCAAATATAATAATTAAATTTGAAAACTTTATAAAGCAGGGGGCAACTGCACAATTCCGCAACAAAATTATGGCTGATTCATTAGAATACATTGCTTGTCAGAACGGTTTAGAACTTATTGAAACCACAAGTGAACGGAACGGTTATCCCGCTCACATAAAGAAAGCTATCATCGGATTTGACACCTTCGAGGAAGCCGAAAAGATAGCGAATGAAAATAATCTTTCGATTGAGATTTTTACAAAGCGTGATGGTTGGCAGCTTTATTATCGCACCGGAGATAGAACGTATGAGCCTTTCAGTAACAGCGCAAGCGATTATGGTGACGACTATAATGAGTTTTCAAGAGAAGACATTGACACCTTCTATGAGGAGGAAGTGAAACCTTGTATTGAACAATTTGATGATTTCGATAGCGTTTCTTCATTCATAAACATGAAGAAAGAAATTTTAGAAAGACTTGAAATGATTGATGAAGATGAAATAGTAATCACAAACGAAGGTCGTTATTACGAGACTATTCAGAAGAAGTCAATGCGTTTCTACCATGACACGAAAACAAAGGTGATAGGATTGATTGAAGATTGAACATAAAAGCTGCGCTATCGGCATAACGGGCAAGAAAAATGAAAAGATATAAAGATGTTAGTTGGGATGAAAAAGATCTGATATCATGCAAGCAGGCTGCTTGTATAATATTAAAAGAGTATGGCGAAGATATTCTTCGAGAACTTGAAGAACAGGGAGATTTTGGGAATTTAGATTTGTCAGACATCTTAGATGCTTGATAAATAATCACTCTTATGTTTAATATATCAACGAGGCGGGCAAAATACCCGCCTTTTTTTATGTCATTTCTACAAACGAACCATTCCCATATATTTATTCCAAAATTTAAAGAAATGGAAAGATTTAGCAAGGTAGTAGAGCATTGGGCTACCATCTATAAACCGATGCAGCACACGCCCGAAAAGACGGGCAGGAACAGGCGTTTTTTTCTCTTTGACAGCATTGTCAGCATCCCTCAGTTCATGTCGAAGATAGACGTAACGAAAAGCCCGTGTGTGGGGTTCGAGTTCCACCGGGAAGGAAACATATCCGGCGGGAAGGCAATGCCGGTATATACCATTTATTTCCTGGTGAATGCCGGAACGATGAACATTACAGACAAAGAGGCGGCGGACGATGCCGTGGCAGAAGCCGAAAGTCACATGATGAAGTTCCTGGCATGGGCACGCCGGCAACAGGAGGAAAAGAATGAGCTTCGGGGGCTTGAACTGAACAATGTCTCATACAGCACCTACGGCCCGTTCTTGAACAACTGGTATTCCGTCTTCCTGCAAGTGCGCGATGTCACGTTATTTAATGTATGCGTGGATGAGAATGACTATGTGGAAGAGCCTAACCCAGGCGATATTGCAGGTTAGTTCCTTCGCCAAATGATCCATATACGGATTTCCTTAACACACCGATATAGTTCTCTTCTACATACTGGCAAAAGAATTGTGACGGCACTCTAATGAACAGGGTGCCGTCCTTATATCCACCAAAGTTCATATTTTTAAACCAGATGTCGTATTCATGGACGGGCATTTCTCCTTCCGCTATCTGCAAGAATAAGCTCCACATCCTTAGTTCCTCTTCCGTGAAATTCTCTTCCTTCTTCTGGCTTGCATCAATACTTACCACACTTTCTTGCGCCGTTTTCTCATCTTTCACCTCTTCTGCAAAAGGCGTATGACTTTCGATAAACCTGCGAAGAATAGTCATCACATATCCCTGCAACTTTTCAGGATTCGGTTTGTTTTTATCCACCTTTTCCTTCAGCGAATAAACCTCTTTCTTGAATCCGGCAAACAATTCATCGGGCAGGATTTTGAGAAGTCGTTTCGTGTCCGATGGAGCGATGCCGAACTCCCCTTTCAGGTAATCCTGTATCTCAATCTGTTCTCTGGCTTCCGATGTAATTTCCTTGTGCGAGCGTCCCATTTTGCTGTGAAAGATGCTGAAAACGATATTGTCCGGGTTCCCGCGCTTCTTCCCGTTCTTATATTCGGGCTTGTAGTCGAAATGGATGTCTATCTTGCAGCATTTGGAAAGTTCGCCAATCTCCTCTTTTATGGGGTCGAGCACGGAAGAGCAGAAACGTGAGAACTTCGGGTACTTGTCTTTGATAAGCTCTCCATCATCCGTCCTCTCGATGATGCCGAGATATTCCTTCAGGTCGATAAAGTTCACCACGACGTGACCTTTCTCTTTCCACCGTTGCAGGTAGATGTAAAGACGGGCCGTTGACTTCCTACGGCATAGGCTGGTAATGTCGGCGCGGTAGTTGATATACCCTTGCGACATGGAGAACATCATATCAAGACTGGACGTTAGCATGGTGACGGTGACATCCGAGCGTCTTCCCTCCACGTTGGCTTTGGGTGACTTTCCTTTCTTTTTTTTCTTCTTTTCGTCCTCATTGTCCTCCTTGTATTTGTAATGCTCATCGTCGCATTTGTATTTATACGGGGTTCCGTCCTCCTTCACGATGCGGTTCAGCACCACCCTTGCAAACGGGCTTTCGTACACCTTTTTCTGAACGCCGTTCTTGAATACGGTGTATGACATCCGAATTTTATTCATCATTTCGCAGGCTTCGTCCAGTTCGTCGTAGTCTTTCGGATGTTTGCAGATGGCGGCAAGCGGTATGGTGAAATCTATGGCTTTCATATTTATCTCCTCCTCCGAGAACAGACTGAGCTGCATATCGTTCCCCTTGCATTTCTTTTGCCTATGCAGGAAGTCGTTGATTTTGCCCTGAAGTTGCCGGGTAATTTGAATCATAATATTGATTTGCACCAACGAGAAATCACCGCCTATCAGGGTATATACCCAAGGTTGCTTGAGCCATTCCACCTGGCTCAGCTCCTTTACGAGCTGGTTGTCGCTCTTTATCAGCGACACCGACTTTGCTTTCTTTGCCATTGCCATTTAAAATAAAATTCGACTTTTTGTTTTTCAAAGGTTTTGTCAGCCTTGCACCCTTCTGATTTCAAAGGTGTCGCTTCCGCTCCTGAATGTGCTTACCACCTGAGACGTATTATCTTCTATCAGACTGGTGACGGACACGCCCAGACTATCGGCTATTTTTGCCAGCAGCTCCATGTCGCAGCCGCGTACACCGTTGATTATATTCGTCAGGTGCGAAGGCGATATGCCTGTCAGCAAAGCGACCTCTTTCCTGGTCAGCCCTTTTTCTTTTATTTTTTCATCTATCAGAAGTTTCATGGGTATTTATTGTTTCTGTATTTTCTGCAAAAATAATAATAGTTTTTCAAATGGAAAAATAAATATAGAAATAAATTCATATAGAATAAATAGCACTGATACAAGTTACCTTTCTGTGTCCGAAACTTACCTATGTATGTCCGTAAAGTTACCTTTCTGTGTACATAAAGTTACCCTTTTATGTCCGTAAAGTTACCCACTTGTGTACATATCTTGCTGTAAAATGCTGATTTTTAGAAACGTATCATCCGCTATATATAATATACAATATCCTATATTGAAAAACAGGATTTCTTTTTTTCGTTTTTAAGAGATAAACGGGTCTTTTATATAAAAAAGAACTATCGTTCCTTTTTATATTTGATAGTTTATATTTTATATAGGCTTTTATAATTTGTTTTGTTTCAATAAGTTACAATTAAGCAGGTACAAACATAGGTAAGTTTTCGTACAAAGATTCCGAACTTTAGGTACACAAAAGGGTAAGTTTAGGAGCACAAAAGGGTAAGTTCATGCGTTGGAAGGTGCATAAAATGGTAACATTTTCCCTTATATACGTCCACAAAGCGCGTTTTTCTTCCGAATAACCTCTTCTTGTTCTTTTCAAAAGCGTGTAGAATGATGTGCCGGAATTAAAACTTACCCATTTGTGTACCTTCCGTCATTGCGCACTTTTGTTTTCTGGAGTACAGGCAGCAAAAAAAATAGAGCAGGGGCGCAATGGCGTTGCTTCCCCTACTCTACGTTGCTTTTTGGGCGTGCCGCTGCAAACCTTTATCGAATTTGCAGCAAAAATACATTTTCTCGCGGAGATAAGCAAATGTAGCTGTATTGCTTTTCGCTTACTCCCCTACCCTATTTTAGTATTTCACACATCTTTTTTCATTTACCGCATTCCTTGTTCATAGTCTTCTATTCCTTTCTCCACCAAGTTCAGGCATAGAGTGCGGAGAGGAATGTTCCCGAAGTCCATACGCATGGTCTGAAGTCGGACATACAATTCTTTCGGTAGAATGATATTTACGCCTACCGTTTCCTTTTTGGCCGGCTCTTTGTTTATCGTTACTGTATTTTCAACCGTCTTTTTTGCAGGAACAGGCATGGCTGTTTCCTTTTGTTCCTGCTTCGTATGGGTTGCAGGCTCCTGGCGTTGTTCAGTTGCCTGTACACCTGATTCGGCTTTCTCTACTGCTTCAGTAACGCGATCTATTGCTGTGTTCAGTGCATTGAGACCGCCTGCGCCGAACTTCTTTTTATTTGTTGCCATTTGATTCAATATTATTAATGTTCATTAATTCATCAAAGTTTTCATCTGAATCACATATAGTTGCATAAACCGTATCACCCAATCCCGCAAATTCTTTACATTCCCCTATTTTTATTTTTATTGCTTTTTTAGGTTGATCCCTTTTACAATTTGGGGTTAATGGAAAATTTACAGTTACCGGCCATCCTTTTCTTGTTTTTTTCTTTTTTCCCATGATGTTTAATTTGATTTTTTCAAAAATTCTTCTGTAAACGCCATATAATCTTTTGCTCCGATAGATGCCGGGTCGTAAGAGAAAATGTCGCTGTCCGAGTCTTGCGATTCGGGGATGCGGACGTTCCGGCGGATTACTGTGTCAAACAGCAAATCGGTGAAGGTGTCTTCCAGTCCTGCCTTGTATTCTTTGGCAATGTTCAATCTGCCATCGACCATTACAAGCAGGAATCCGCGAATCTGAAGGCGATTGTTTAATCCAGATTGTACTTCTTTGAACTTTGCCGTTACCTCTCCCAGACCTCTGACGGAGAATCCTTCGAGCTGCACGGGGATGATAAGCCCCGTAGATGCTGCCATCATATTGATGGTGACGCTTCCTAACGAGGGAGGACAGTCGATGATGATGTAGTCGAAAAACTCACGCGGAACCCCTACCCCGTCGTCGGTGTGATCGTCCGACTCCTTGTTCAGCACGGCATCCATCACCATGTTTGGCGACAGGAGTTGTTTCAGGAACGGGTCGATTCCTGCCATACGCTTGCTACCCGGTGTAAAGTACACTCCCCTACCCGACTTATAGACAGGTAGCGGATTGGGCGACACCATAGCATCGAATAGTGTCCGTTTGGCTTCCTCCGTTTCCATTTTAGGGTCCCAGCCGTTACAGTAACTTGCATAGAGTTGTGAATCCGCGTCGATAATCAACACTTTAAACCCCTTTAGCATTAATGCAGTGGCAAGATTTTGTGCCGTGGTGGTCTTGCCTACCCCACCCTTGTCATTGGTTACGGCAATTACTTCTTTTACCATAGTTTTTTTATTCGATAAAGATTTGATGCGCAAATATAATAATTTATTGTGAGTGTACAAACATACAAGTGGATAAATGTATGGTTGTGTATGTGTTTTCTTGTATCGTTGTATGCGTGTTTAAGTGTATAGGTGTTTTCTTGTATCGCTGTATGTGTGTATTGCTATATATGTGTTTACTTGTATTCTTGTATCGGTGTATTGCCGTATGCGTGTTTAAGTGTATAGGTATTTTATTGTATCGTTGTATGTGTATATGGTTGTATATGTGTTCACCTGTATTCTTATATCAGTGTATCGTTGTATGTGTGTCTAAGTATATATCTATATGGCTGTATGGTTGTCCAAATGTATTCTTTCTTAAGTGTAGTTTCGACAATTCCTGTCTTATCCTCTCCTTTTTTTGTCCTTCATCCCCTACTCCTCTTTCCTTACCTTCGTTTCATCATAGAAGAAATAACAGATAAAGAATATGAAGAAACCAACCAAACGCCTCCTGTGGACGGAGGCCTATAAACTGATGAACGCCAAAGATGCCGAAGGGAAACAGAAACCTTTCGACATACTCTATGTGTGCCGGGACGGGACAAAAGTGGAACTGGAAAACGTGCAGCGAACGACATCCTACAACAAGGACACCGGGATGCGCCGCCTGTTGCTCGAAAACGGGACTTTCCGAAACGTGTACGACGTAATGATTCTCCAGATTAACGACACCCGCATACTGGTGAAGTAAGCGGCCGTGCCACAACCGTAACAAATGAAAAAACAGCATGGGAAAAACAGATAAAAATAACAGGGTAGGGGAGGACATCACCCAACTTCGCAAAGATGTTGACAACTTCCACAAACGTGTAGGCTCGCTCACCAGGCGCGGATATTCCGTGCTGATGCCTCCGGGTGTCACGGAAATAGAATCAAACAGCGCGAAAAAAGAGCTTTCCAGCCGCGACGGATGCGCGATTGGGGGAGCGAGTATATCGGCAAACTTCGGCATCTTCGATGATTTGAGGACAACACCGGTGCCCGTGTCCGGCTGCGGCTCGAAGGACAAAGGATACATCCCCTACGGGCCATCCAACAGCCTGCCGAACGCAATCTTCAGCAGCGTGGCGAGTCTGCCCTATACAGCGGCTGCCATAAAGTACATCACAGACCTGACCGTGGGCTATGGACCCGCCTTCATGTACCCCGTCTCTCGCTACGTGAACGGCACCGTAAAAACGGACCTGATACCCTATTCCGATGCCGGGCTGTTGCTTCGCAACCGCATCCGAGAGGTGAGGGAGCAGCTTGCCGAAGAGCGGAGCAAAGAAGGGGAGGGTGCGGCTCCGTCCGGTTCTATCCATTGGAGCGATGCCACCGGAGGCATCGGAAAGAAGAAGGAACCCGAACCGGGCACGTTGGACTATGAGTTAAACCTGCTCTTGAATGACTATGCCGAGTGGGAGCGGACGAATAGCGAGCTTACCGCCTTCATCGAAAACAACAACCTGCAACTGCACTACCTGAAGTGCATGATGGACGCCGCTCACATGGACATCTTCTTTCCGACCGTCGGGCTGAGCATCGGCAGGGTGGGGGAGGAGTGGGACCCTAAGATAGTCCGCATAGGCCACATCCCCACGCTTTGCGCCCGCATGGAGGAAATGGACGAGCGGATGCGCATCAACTATGTGTATTACAGCGAGAGCTGGCGCACGAAGCCGGGAGAAATCCCATTAGGCAGCGCGATTACGGCCTATCCCTCCCTGATGCCGGAGACTATGCTTGCCGGATTGCGTAGCAGCGTGGCCAAGCACCGGAAAAGTGCTGTGCGCCGTCGGCCCACCTGGTTCTGCTGTCCCAGTTACTATCCCTCGATGATGAAACCATACTACCCGCAACCGGCATGGTGGAGCATCTACCCATCCAAGGTATATGAGTATGCCACCACGCTCATCACAGACAAGGCCGTGGAGCGGCAGAACGCTACGATGTGGGGGAAGATGATTTTCATTAACAACGAATACCTGCGTGCCATGTTCGACGAGCAGGAGGCCGATACGCTGGAGAAGAAAGAGGTCATCCGCAACCGCATCTATGCCAGCGTGAACTCCCTGCTCCAGCGGCGTGAGAATAACGGAAAGACCATCTGCCTCGATATGTTCGTTGGGCCTGACGGTAAGACCATGCAGAAGGCGGTGGAGATTGTGGACGTTCCGCAGATGACGAACAGCACCGAGACGAAAAACCTGTTGGAAGAGGTGTCGAGCGTGATTTTCTTTGCCTGTGCGGTCCATCCTGCACTGATTGGCGCGGTTCCAGGCAAAAGCGGAAGCAGCGGGGGTACGTTCCAGCGTGAGCTTCACTTGCTGAAGCAAAGCCAGGTGTCGCCCATACAGCAACTTTACATCCAGTACATCAACTTCATCCGCGACTTCAACCGTTGGGACAAGAAGTGTAAGTGTGTCATCCAGATGCCGGTACTCACCACGCTCGACCGCAATAATACGGGCATCGAGGATATGAACTCCAAGTAGCTCATCTGCAAAAGGCTTCTTTCTTACATAGTTTTCATATAAATCCTGAGCCGGAGCCACCTGAGAATATCAGGTTACTCCGGCTCTTTTCTGTATGCCGCTCGCTGCGCTCGCCGCCTTTCGCTTAAAGAGTACGGAAGTGGCGTGCCTACGCGACTTTGGTGGCGTAGGCTTGTGACTTCGGTGGCGTAGGCACGCCGCGAAACTGGCGTAGGCTTGCGACTTTGGTGGCGTAGGCACGTGACTTTTCTATGGTCAGCAAAAAAACTTTCAAGACTGGTCGTTCTTGCATATTTCTATTGGATTTCCCTGACTACTTTTAGTGGTGTTTGTTTGAGATATGGCATAAAACATGGAATCCGATTACGAATTATAAAACAAGTGTCATCATCCCTATTAAAAGAACCATATTTAATATATGGAAAACTATAAGTAGAATAGGCGCAATATATAACATTTCCTAACTCTAATAAAGCTACTACCTCTTTGTTGGTTTTTATAAATCTATTCATAATATCGCGATATACTTCCTCAGATATTTTGTTGAAAGACACTTTCAATGTCATTATTGATCCTAAATTCTTTCCTCTAAGTTCACAGCTATATCGACATTCGTATTTATGAATCCTATATTTAGTGAAGCCACATTCGCTGTTAAAAACGAAATCACCCATGTAATAATCCTGTCCTCCGGTGATTATTTCTTCCGGGAATTTCTGTATCTCTTCTTTATCGGCTATATAAACATAGGCATATTCATCTTCAGTACTTAAGCAGTTTAAATAACCATAAAGCGCATTCAATATCTTATCTGATAATTCCATTGTGTACTTATTAATATCATTAAAATTTTGGATTACTCTTTTTGTAATAAGCGATTCTCCTTCGTTCGATAGTCTCTGCATTTTCTTACTCTTTATCGCTTTTATTCCAAATATCTTAAAAAGTTCACCTATGTTCATTTCTTCAGTTTCTTCGCCTCTTTCAAAGGTACATGATTCTCAATCAATTCCATCACCCTGTCACGCCCCAAACGCCTGTACACCGGTACCCATTCTAACAATACAAGGTCGGCAGGTTCTCCAGGAGGTATAGCCTTCCCGTCCTTACCTTCCTTATCCATGCGTGCGGAAATCTCAATAAGAGTTTCTCCGTGCTTGTTGACTATTACATAGATGTGTCCGTTGAAGTTTATCTGCCCGTATATTCTGGCTATTGACAGCATTGAGTTTCTCCAAAACTTTTCCACCATCAAGATGGGATAATCATTTTCTTTCTCTTTCATTGTCACTATTTTTAAATATAATTTCAGAAACTTTTCCTTTTCCAGTGAATTTGTAGTCATTCCCAAAAAATCTACACGGATGTGGCTCTTTACCGGCACCGCAATATGAATGTAAAAAAATGCACCCGAAACAAGGATCCATACCAGACTCATACGCTTCATAATATGTTCCGTCTTTTATTATTCCATTTGTTATTGCTTTTTTATTGTTTTCAGTAATTGCCAAATTTTGAACTTCCTCTTCCAAAACATCGCCTTCATTCCCATCAAAGTCAAGGTAAACGGTGTCTTTGGGGCTTATCTTGTTAAAACTTGAGAATATACCAACTACTTGCATAGGGATTGAAATCCGTTCTCCTTGCGGGGATTTGAACTTATACCTTACCCAGTCCCCAATTTTTAAATCTGTTGTTTTCATTCGTTTAATATTTTAATCGCTTGTTTAACATCCTCTTCAGACAATCCTAAATATGTATCAGTCTTGATAAAGTGTTCTGCTTGTTCAAGAAGCATATCGCTGTCATCATCAAGTATCACATAATTAAAATCAACTCCAATTTCTTTATAGCCACAGTCTTTACCGTTGTCGGAATGAATATGTGTGTCAATCCATTGTTTTATCTCAACTCCACGGGGAATGCTAAGACGAATACCTTGCATAACGTAGGCGTACGCTCTTATAGTCACTCCTATAATCCTGTCTGCGTATGGGAATAGGAAAGGAACGAAATGGCCTATAGTAGTCAAATAATTCTTCGTATCTTCCACCGTGTTTTTTCTCCATGATGAAGAAATTACAATCTTTGCATCAGTAGCATATAAACTAAGCAAAGAAAAATGTTCGTTACTATGTTTCTCTTCATGCCAGCCATGCGAGATGGCGCACTGGTAGGCTTTGTCTCTAAGTTCGTTTAACTTCATATTATTCTTTCATTTTTTACTAAAAAAGACTATATCTTATTGAGCCATTTATATCTTTCGGATTAAATTTCTCAAACGGAATTAGAACGCTGTCAACAGGAGTCACGACACACGGAAATCCTTCTTTGACGATAGCGTTCAGATAACCATTCATCCTATGAACTACAATCCAGTCTTTTTCTCTTTCACTAAAATACACGCAATATGATGAATCGGCTGTTTCTCCATTTTTATAAATTGTCAAGAAATTAGACGTACTCTCAATTCCAATCCGATGTTTGTAATCATGATCATCAGGTTTCTCCATAGTGCAAACCATCTTATCCACACTTTCTATAATGCAATCATTCTCTAAATAACATTTATGGTTTTTGCAATATTCAACACCGGCCATGAATCCGTCTTCAAATACTTTTTCTAAAGAAATATCACCTCTTTTGCAAAGAATCATTTTATAATATTCTTTTGACTCCCGGTTGCATTCTTGTTGAAACTCTTTATTGTTCATATATCTATAAGTATTTTTTGTTTTTATTCTTATTCCATCAAGTTCCAAAGTATTCCTTTCGTAGTCAGGGTCAATAAACTGCACGTTTTCTTGTTCAAACGCATCGTGCAATTTCTTTTCCGTAAAATCACTAAACCATAAAGGTTCTACTGAAATATACGTAATTCCACGACAAGATACCTTGTATTTCATATTCTCCCCGCTACCTACGCATTCAGCAAGACAAATATCTGTAACTATATTTCCTTCCATATTCAAGTCAAAATTGACAAAGCAAACAACTTTATCCCCTTGGTCAAGAAGTTGTTTCAGCCTTTTGTAGTCTTTGCTTACTTTGTATGTCATAACTCCTCAATCTCCTTTTTTAGTTTCTCAATCTCTGCGTCAATCTCCTCACGTATCATCTTGTCGTGACGGTCGAGAATGTCGGAAATATTACGCATATACCATTCTGCACAAGGTGTATAGTTGCTTTTACAAAAAGAAAGAAGATGGTTTGATGTATCTCCTATATCGTCCTTCACCTCTTTTAGCTCTTTGAGCCGATTGCTAATCGCCACGGCTCTGTTATATTGTTCCTGTGTCATAATTTAGCATCCCTTAAAATTTCTTCTGTTATAATCCCTGTTTCTTTTGTCAGTTCGTGAAGTTTTTCAACATCAAATTCTTTTGCCGAAAACTTGAACTGGATATAGTTAGGTTCATATTTTCTCCAATCAAGATAGCTGCTAATCTCTTCTCTCTCCAAAACGTATTTGGTTAAGAGCATGAGTCGTGTTCCTGCTTCCTTACTTACTACATATCCGCTCACGTCAGAACTGGAAGCACCTCTGCTGCGCCAATACTCTCCATGCTCAGGTCTTTCGTCAATGCAAGTGTAGAAATCAATTTTGCTGTCTTTGCTGAAATCAAACGTGACCATTGCATTTCCTGACTGTTGAAGGGTCGCTAAATTAATTGCAAAGTATTCGTTGCATTTTCTCACAACTACAGGGCATTTTTTCGGGTCTATCTTGTTCTTTATGAGCACTTGTTGGTAGTGCATTAATACTACCAACAAATAATCGATAGTGTACATCTTCTCTGAATCTGCACGTTCTTTATATAAGTCATTAATGTTTATCATAACTTTCCTTTCGTTTTAAGTTTCTTAATCGCATCCTTACGGCTATACGCCATAACGGTATGCCCTTTTATTCTAAACTCATGCAACTGCTTCGGCTGCTGATTTCTCGGCTTTCCGTCTGCAAGTGTGTTCCCGGTCTTTCCCCAGCTTTTAGTCGCGCCGAACACGTTGCTTTGGCTGCCCGCCATTGCCATTTGGCAGGCTGCTGCCAATAACAATCCTCTTTTTAATCTGCTACTCATAATATTTAATCAACTAATTCAAATTTGTAGGCGAATACATAAGGATTTTTGCTAAACGTGCCCTTGCCGGATATGCTGTTAATCAGGGCGGCAAAAGCCTCACGTGAGTTTCTTGGCTTGTCTTTCCACTCAAATATCTCAAATCCGTCTGCCAAGTCATATTTGAATAGCTCTTCATCCTTAGTCCACTTACGGATGCCCTCCTTGATACATTCATCTTCGCTAATATTTTGGAGCCTTTCTATCTTGATGTCTGTAATTCGGATATGGTGCGGCATGAGGTCGGAACGTACAAACATCTTATTTGCCCATCCAGCAACATATTCGTCTTTAACTTCATATCTTTCATTAAGAAAACCGTCATCGAGATGTGCAATATCTCTATATGGTTGAGCAATTGCTACGACTTCTCCTACCTTGTATTTAGGAATGTTCCATCCTATGAAATTCGCTTTATTATCCATCCACCCAAAAGCATAATTTAATGGAGATATGTTATTCCCGTTATTGTCGAAATCATTTGGCCCAAAAATAGGGAATACAATATCATAAGTTTCATCTGGTCTGCTATACTTACAGATTCTTCTTGTCATTGTCTTCCGACCTTCCAATACGGCTTGGGTAAGCCCGTATCTATCGTTGAATATTATTTTCTTCATACGTTTCTATTCTTTATTTTCATAAACCACTTTGTCAACCCTTTCAGTCGTCAGATAATCCCAATTCACATGAAGCCAAAGGATGTTGAATGACCGGCTGTGCCTGTTATACTCGAATTGAAACGGCTTGTACCACTCCATCCATGATATTCGTATCTCTATCCCAAACCTCTTCCGATAGGTACTGACTATCACATCGCCTTTTCTGCAATATCGTTTGCAGGTTTCCAAATTCCAATCCGTAAAACTTATCCCGGACAAATCCTTGCTTCGGACTTGATAGCCGGAGAATACTCGCTTACTCATTTCTTTAATTTATTAAAAGCATCCATAATTCTCTTTGCGCCTTTCGACAAATCTTCTCTTGCGTATAAACGCAGTCTGAATAAATTTCGGTTTCATAGCTTTTTGTATTTAAGTCCGAAGCACCATTTAATCATAAGTGCTTTAAATCGGGAAATTGGTTTATAAACATGAATCTGTGTTTTTGTAGGTTCATGCAGAAGATAGCCGATAGGCTTTTCTGGCAACTTCAATTTATTATATCCTTCCATTTTTTTTATTTATTAATCAGTTCCAAAGCATTCTTAATTCCCTCCTGCAGAGCAGCTTCGTATGACAACCACATTCCCATATATTCATCATCTCCTTTCCCGTCAAACAACAGGATAGGAACTCCTTTTCCATGCCCTAACTTGCCCTTTGATATTTCCCATGCGTATCCGTGGGCGTGGTTCCATACAAGCACATCCATGTTCTTGACCTCCCGAAGCCATTTCTGAGCCTGCCACAAAGAGGGCATGGAACATCTGGCATAAACGGTTCTGTTGTAGTCAACAGGCGCATCTTCCGAAGTCGTGTGCCACACACTGCCTTCGGGCGCATCCTCTTTTGTGTAATAATATCGGCATGGGTAGTTGAACCCGGCTTCTTTTAATGCAAATGCTGTCTCAAATGAGACGTAATCTTTTTCGTCCATAATCATTTCTTTAAGTTTCTTCCTCATAGAAGCTGCAACCTATCTGTTTCTCTCGCACTTTCAGATTTTCGATATACCCGTCCGGCTCACCGTCTGAGTTGAAAATGACTTCTCCTCTAACTTTCAGGCATTTGGATTTAGGAATGCCATACGAAAAGTGTTTGCAGCTTCCGCATCGTGGTACGTTTGGGCTCTTCTCACATTTGGAGCAGTCTAAAGATTTTCCAGACACGTTTCTCTTAATATCGCACCACGGGCCTTCTATCTGGCTATCGTGGAAATGCTTGCATTTTAGATAATAATTGCTCATTGTTTTAGTCTCCTTTCTCTTTAATCCGTTCCAGCACATCCTTGTTCGCTTCGAGTATCTCATCGAAAGATGGGATGGGCATCCAGTGTGTAATATCCTTATCTTCTACATGCCCGTTTGTTAACGCCCATCGGCTTTTGTTGTCGCCTTTCTTTTCGCGAAGCCACCCTATCGCATATCGCCGGGCGGAACGTCTGTCATAAAGCAGGACCTCTTCCTGAGGTTGCGGCAATTGCTCTTCCACGCTTATCCAAGGTATCTGTTTGTCTTTCCATTTAGCACCGGCAATAAACCCTTCCTTAAATTCATCTGCACCACATTCATTACAATCGAACGCAGTGTTATGACCGTTACAATGTTCGCAATAGTCACGTTCTCCGCACGGATATTTGCCGTTGCAGTTATAATGAGCGTGGATTGCTTCTTTTGCTTCTTCTTCTACTGTCTGTTCCATAATCTTCCAATTTTATCTGCAAACTTCTATTAAACAATCTGGGTTATCTTCGCACGCATTCTTGTAATCAATCAGGAACTTCAGAAATACGTCATACGTTCCCCATCCATTATCCGGTTCAAACGGCAGTAGTTCTTTTCGATGGGAAATCATATAATTGATTCCTTTCGTTAATAAAATCAACATGACATTCGTGGTCGTAGATTTAAAAATTTCTTCAGGTCTCCAAACTGCCATATACAAGGAAGTGCTTCCAACAGGTATTTGGCGAGCCATTATGCCAAGATTGTGCGTAATGTTTGCGCTCCAATATTCCTCATCATTATCTGACTCTGGAATGTTACTATAATTAATATATACTGATAAACTCATTTTATTTCCGTTTTTTAATTAATACTTGTTGCTTTCTATTCACTTAAATACTCTTTACACCTAAACCCCTTCCTCGGCTCGAAGTCCTTAAACTCGCAACTTCGGAATACCCATTTCTTGTCTGCCCAACTCGCCAAGTCCTTTTGCCATTGGGGAATGGTTTGATGCGGATTATTCAAGTCTCTGTAAGGCTGGCAATGCGGAAGGAATCTTTGCCCTTTCTGCCTCCAGTGGTTCACGCGAGAGAACGATTCGTTGAAATCATCCAGCAGAATGCAATAGAAGAAGTATTCCCCTTTGTAACCATGTTTGTCAATGAGAGAGGTGGCACGTTCGCATTCTTCGATTTGTTTGGGGGTGTCGCATCCGAAGCGAATCCGTTTTACCCATTTCACTTTTGCCAGCATCTTCGCAATGTCATCCGTAACCAGGCGGGCGTCCAAACCCTGATTGAAATCTACCCGTAGCCCTAAACGGATAATCTTCTCTATCTGTTCCAGCCCATAGTCGGAAGCAAGCACATTGTTGTCCATGAGGACAATATGGTTACGCCCATCCACCGCTATCTCTTCAATATCCATATAGGGAGCGATGTTCCCTTCCTTGGCCGGGACACAACACCACTTGCACTTGTTTGGGCAACCACGTGTAAGGAACCCGTATGAAGTCTTGCTGTCAATGCTTGGGTAGATGGAGTAGTCCGGCTGCATCCGGTCTATTCCCGGTGGAAGCATCTTCTTGATGTCATACCCGGTCCCACCTTTCTCTATGATGTCGGCATTGGTTATATATTGCAGATAGTCTTCGGTAAACGAAAAGATTTTTGCCATATACAGCTTGTCGTAGCGATTGAATGGATTGTACCATTCCACGCAGTCGCCTTGCTTCTTATGCCATGCGCTTATCTTCATCAAGGCAAGATTCGGATAGCTGCTGTCAACGGGTAATAGGCCGATGTTCATCGTTTTATTTCTTATTTTCCAATCTATTACTAAGTTCTTCCACTTTTTTACGCAAATTATCCACATGGTCTTGTAGTACCAAAAGTGCAGCGTCATAGTGGATGTTGAACACGCGTGCGCTTCCGTCCTTGAACTTTCCACTTTCAAAATACGGTATGCAAATCTGTATGCTTCCGTATGATTTATAATTTTCATCAATTATATTGGGTTCGTTAGCTTCACTTTCTCTTATAAACTGTTCCAAATCATTGATGATACTTTCTGTAGTTTCTATCTGAGAGTAATAGTTATACAGCTTCTTGCAATCTTCTTTCGTAATCATATTATTTGTTTTTAATTTCGTTATATCTCTCCATCACCTTCTCATACAACGCCTGCTGCTTCTTCGTGAACGGCATGAACGAATGGTTCAGCCATCGGCAAATGTAGTAAGGCTTGTTGTCTTTGCAATCAAGATTTTCGGATGTTATCTCCCAATCATACGCCCCCCCCCTGATTCTTGCTAAAATGAAAGCATCTATCAACTTAGGGTATTTCATCAAGCTAATATAGTTTGATGTAAAATTTGCCTTCGGGCAAATAATGCAACCCACACGATTAAATGTCTTATATTCAGGATTGACAGGAAGATTATACTTCTTTATGTAATTCCACACGTCTGTATCAGTCCAGTCTATAATAGGCTTCAACTGGATAATTCCAGCCGTTCCCGTGGACTGGCAATGTTCCTCAAAGTAGTCATTGAACAATGCCTTGTTTCTCTTCATCACAGTTTTGTTCTTTGCTTCAAATGTGGTTCTTTCCCTTCGTTTAGTGCTTTCAGCCTTCCGAACTCCGACAATACTGCAATCATCTACATATTTACGGTTATGCTTGTAATCATTACAACAGAATGCTTTTTGCACAGTCGGAAGCAAACCTCCATGATTTACTCTGATATTACGAATAAATCCTTCTTTTACCTCTCTTCGGAATATCACATCCGGGTAATTATCCCTTATGAACTGAATCGTGACATTGCTCTCAAAGCAATGATTGAAGTACGCCTTGAATGCTATGCCTGAGCGTTTACAAAGGTCGTAACATACCTGACTGTCCTTGCCACCGGAAAATCCGAGACAGACTTCAAAGCCCATCGTTTTCGCTATCTTCGCGAACTTCTGTATTCGTTCGATGGCGGTTTGTTCTATTTCTTCCTGGAATAAGTTCATGTTAATTCTCCTTCATAAAGCATATCCAATGTGTATTTGACCGCTTGCCGGATATGTGACCGAATATAGGCTTATAAGGTGTAAGTTTTAAAATTTCAGACACTTTTATATCTGTTTCGTTCCATTTGAAAATCAAGAATCCACCCGTCTTAAGAACTCTGAAACATTCTACAAACCCTTTTGTCAACATATCTGGCCAGTCTGAATACAATGCGCCATATTTGATATGTTGATACCCGGTGGATGCTGTCTTCTCTTCAAGAGTTCCATAATCAACAAATTCGGGTTCTTTTTTATGGCTATACACTAAATGCGGAGGGTCGAACACCACCATGGAGAATGTTTCATCCTTGTATGGCATATTGGTAAAATCCGCCTGTATGTCAGGTTTTACTTCAAATGTCCTGCCGTCACACAGTTTTGTAGATACATTCCGTATGTCTTGAAACAATACGCGCTCATCGTTCTTGTTGAAATAGAACATTCTCGCTCCGCAGCACGCATCTAATATAGGCTTTTCCATTATCTTATTATATTTTCAGTTATCATTCAATCCTAATCCTCCCCGTATATTGGTTCCCCCTGAACTTCATCCCTTTGGTGAACCCGCCCGGATAACCCAACTCCTTGCTCCTCGCATTGGCCAGCAGCAGGTGTTCGCGGCTCATCGCGGATGTAAACTCGCGGCTTTTCGCCAGGTGAAGCTCGCGCGCCTTGCGCACGACGGTCCGGGGAGACACGCCGAGCATTCCGGCTATCTCCTCGTTCTTCGTGTCGGGGTAGTAGCGGCGAAGGATGGAGAGCATATTTTCACTCCAGAAAATCCGGACCGAAAAGCCGTGATGCTCCACGATGCGACCCGTCTTCTCGTGGAAGATGATGCCGTCCGTCACCTTGCGGTGCTTTCGGTATTGCTCGCGCTTGTACAGCTTCGTGCATTCCCGGCATAGGGAGTACCGGCTTCCGTTCTTCAGCTTGTAAAAGTCGCGCAGCCACAACTTGCGGCCGCATTGCGTGCAGGTCTTCTTCCGTAGTATCTTTTTCTTTTCAGTTCCCATTTCTATCCTTATTATATATAGGTTTCTCTCTGAGCACATCGAGCATCATGTCCGCTTCGCGCACCTTCCGATAGGCTTCGGCGGCATACAGGTCGCCTCCGGCCATGCGTGCAAGAAGTATCTCCCTGAACTCAGAACGGGAGACGACCTCAAACTGTTCGGCCATTCGCCCGGTTTTATTCGTTCTTTTATTATAATTCATCCGCAAATATAATAATTATTACCCGAAAACAAAGCAATAACCGAACGAAAATATAATAAAAAGCGCATTATTTTCGGTTTCTTCCGTATAAGTGTCCGTGGGGCACGTACAAGCGTGTCCGAAGGGGGTAAAAAACCGCCAAAAGAGGTTTGCCTAAACCTCTCGAGAGGTTTGCCGCAATCCTCTATGACAGGTTTGCCTAAACCTCCGAAGAGGTTTGCAGCAAACCTCTTTTGCCCCTTTTTTATGCTGTTTTTCGGTCGTTTTTTATGCTGAAAAACAGGTTTTCGCGTCTATTTTTTGTCCTTTCCGTTTGCCTGCATCCTTCATAACTTTGCTTGAAAAGAAAGGAGAAAAAGATGCTCATTACACAAATCGAAGAAATACAGGCATACCTGCCTCCAAGTGTTTACGAAGACCCGGAGGGACTGTTGTCGCTGACCGAAGACGCGGAAGAGAACTTGCTGATTCCGATTCTTGGGTGCGACCTATATAATAAGGTAGATGATATATACCAGTCGCTACTCTCCGAATATGGAGGAGTACTTCCGTCGCAAATTGCAAAAGAGAACGTGACACCCGAAGTACGGTTGGTTCGTCTGTGCCAAAAGTCTGTTTTATACTTCACGGTTGCTAATAGTAGCGGATTGCTGTCTATAAGCCTGAATGGAGGAGGGTTTAATAAAGTGGGCACTGTAGGTTATGAGCCGGCATCTGATAAGGATATATCCCGCTTCGAGCGCGACGCCTACTTCAAGGCGCGCCGGGGTATAGACCGCCTGCTTGTCTTCCTGGAAGAGGACGCGCGTTCCGAATCTCCCGCCTTCTCCGAACTCTGGAAGCGGAGCGATTACTTCTACCTGCACGGCGACCTGCTTTTCAGCACCGCGCTCGACCTGAACCGTTTCCTCAATATCGACGCGAATCGCGAGAAGTTCATATCCCTGCTTCCTGACATCCGCTATTGCCAGGACAATTACATCGCCCCCGAAGTGGGGGAGGAGCTTCTGGAAGCCTTCATCGCTTCGGCCACGGACGGCACGATTCTTTCGCCCGCCGCGCCCGATGTGCCCAATCCGCCGGAAGAGCCGGGCACGGAAGCGGGTGGCGGGCAACATCCCGTAGCGGAACCGCAATCGGACGTTGCAGGGCAGGGTGGGGCGGTTGACCCGAAGGTGTGGGGAAAGGCCATCAACCTGCTGAAGATGGCACTCGCCATGTTTGTGGAGAACCGCAGGCCGGAGAAGCAACGCCGCTATTCGGAGAACGAATCCATGCTCTCATTGCGCCGCGCCGTGAATTACATCGCTTCGCACGCCGACGGCTTCGGCCCTTACATCAAGTCAAGCCCGCTCTACCGGGAACCGGACACGCCGGACAGTGCAACGCCGGATGGAAGGGATGGCTCCGCGTCCGCTCCGTCAGCATTCGACTACGACGACCCCGGAAACGCCATCTATGTCTTCGGACGCGGCTCCGCGCTGAACAGGCATTGACGGCTCGGGCTTGCGTTCCGGCGTGATTTTTTTGTCCTTCATCCGCACGGGCGGTTTCCATACATTCGCATTAAAAGAAGAAACAACTATGTCCGATAACGAAAAAGAAGAAAGAATCAAGATAGAGCTGCCCCCGCTTCCCCACGGATGGCACCAGCTTTCGGCCGCCGAAGTGGAAGAGGTGAACCGGCTGATGCTGCAACGTCAGCAGCGGATGGAAGCCGTAGGCCGCGAAACGGCCGAAATGGACTTCCGGCTGAAGTGCTTCCTGCTGTTCACGCGCCTGAAGGTGCTTCGCCGCACCGCACGCAGCCAGTCCGGTGAAACCGTCTATCTGTTCCGCAGGCGCGGGCTTCGCCACCTGCTCGAGCGCATACCCATGCAAAGCTGGCAAATCACGCAGTGGATAGACCAGTGCTTGGGTTGGCTGGAAGACCCGCTTCGCCTGTTCGTCTGCCCCTACGGTGTCATCACCATCCGGGGCAAGCGGTTCAAGGCACCTTCCGACCTGATGACGGACGTAACCCGGCTGCAATACTTCACGGCTCAAAACCTGCTGTCGCGGTACTGGGAGTGCGTGGGCACCGCCGGAGAGCTGCTCCGCAACGGAGGTACAGCCGAAGCCGTCCGCGCGCAGATGCGTGAGGCGGAACAGAGCAAATGCCGATTCCTCGCCTGCCTGTTCACCCCCGAAAGCACGGAGATAGAGGTACGCACCGACACCTCCGTGCGCAAGGTGGACCGCACCATCTGGGCGTATGACGCGCAGCAGATAGAGGACAACGAGCGGCTGTTCCGCCGCCGCGCCGACCGGCTCTTCCCGGTAATGAACCAGTTCTTCCAGAGCGTGCAAAGCTATTACGCCAACATCTTCCCCGACCTCTTCACCTCGAAGGGGACGGGCGACAACAAGAATATGCTTCAGATGGAGGTGGATACGATGAACGCCATCATGAAGTATGCCGGATTCAAGAGCTATGCCGACATCAACAACGCCAACGCGGTGTTCATCCTCGGCGTGCTGAACAACATGAGCAAGGAGGCGAAGGAAATCAAGCAGATGAACGAACGGATAAAGAGAAAATAACAGCCGGAAGATGATAACCACCTATATAAATAGCAATTACCGCATCACCTACGAAGGTGTCTCGATGGTGGAGAATGCGCTTGGCAACCCCAATCTGGTGCAGATTTCGGTGACGAGCGGATGCACCATCGTCGTGCCCGGTTCCGACGAAAACAAGAAGTTCGGCATCGACTACCTGCCCAACGGCGAGGCGCGCTCCTGGAAACTGAACGGCCTGAACACCCGCATCAACAAGAAGGAGGCGCACTTCATCTATGCCCGCCTGGGCCGTAACGAGGAGAGCGCGCTGCTCGTATTCTCCACCAACGACTACCGCATAGACGGCAGCGTGGTGAGCGGCGAGACGGAGATAATGCCTGCAAGCGATTCCTTCTTCTACATCAAGGTGGGAAGCATCACGGCCACGGACGCGGTTGGCGAGTCGGCCACGCTGGACCGTGAGATAACGTATGACGGGGGGTATTATCGGACGGACAATTATAACGACACCACAGGCGGAAGTCTGGGGGATATGTTCACGCTTACCGCCGACGGATTGATTAATGCGCTGAAAGAGTTCGCCTCCTTCACGGTAAGGGGAACACTGAGCGTAATCGGCAAAATCGTGCTGAACGAGAAGCAAATCACCGGCGTAGCCCGCGAAATGGACGATTCGCCTGTGATAGACGATGAGACGGTGCCTACTACGGCGTACTTGAACGGGAAGTACCTGATAGAGCTGGCGAAGAAGTTTCTTCGGAAGGATGCTGATGACCGCACTCCCTTCAAACTAAACGTTGGCGACAAGCTGACTGCTGAAAAAGGCGTGCAAATAAGCAAAAATTTTGTTTCTGGAATTATAGGTGGAAGCGGAGGAGCCATTCGTATTGATGAAAATGGAAAGGTTATCATTGAAACTGATAAGGCTGTATTTCGTGAGGAATTGATTGTACCTAAGATAACTTTTAATTGTATTGATGTGATATCAGGTGATAAGGCGAACACTTTTTCATACGGAACAATTAAGAGTGTTGACAAGGTAAATCATACTGCTACTCTTGATTTGCTGGAAGACCAATGGGGAACTCTTCATGTGGACGATATATGTCGTGGAATTTTTCACAATATCGAAGGTGCGAATCATACGCAGGACACTTATGGAGACAACGGTTTTATGGAGTATTCTGGATTTGCTACCTCGTACTTCACTCCGGTTAGAATCATTAAGAGCGAGGCTGGCACCATGATTTTTGAATATGCCTTGCAAGCCGGTACTACTGTGCATCCCATGATTGGAATGAACTTTTTTGCATACGGGAACTTTACCGACAAAGACCGTCAGGCCATCACTTACGAAAACAGGTATTATACGCGGCGATTGGCTTACGTAAATACGTGGGTAATAGACCCAGAGAAAAATATCATGATGCAAACGGGTGACTTGAGCGGACTTTCTATCGGAGGTATAGACTTTTCAGGATATTCGTTTTATGGAAAAAATGTTTATATTTCTGGCACTATAGAACGACTGAAGCCGAACGGCACTCCCGTAAAGGAGTTAAGTTACGAAGGAGAGTGGGATAGCGGTCGTCAATACGACTACTACGATAGCGTGACACATAACGGAAGCACATGGGCTTGCATCAACAAAAACGGTTCGTCATCCGAACCAGGAACAAATAACGATTGGCAAAAAATAGCGTCCAAAGGAGATACAGGAGAACCTGGTCCTGCCGGTGCCGACGGAGAGAGCGTTACATCATTAGGACGATGGCAGAGCGGGATGATAGTCCCCTCATTGGGTATCGTTACTATGGGAGGAAACACCTATATAGCCAAGGTGCAAACTACGAACCCGCCCCTGTGGTGCGTGACAGACAGCAATGGCAACCGCCTGCTTCAGACGCAGGACGGCACCAACTACGGATATGTTCTTACTGGAGAAGCGAACACCGACGAATACGACCTGCTTGTGCAGAGCGGAAAAGACGGAAGCGACGGAACGGATTATGAATTTATATTCAAGAATACCGTGACCGACCAACGCCCTGCCACGCCTTCCTCCTCGCAGACGGATGACTATGTTCCGTCCGGATGGAACGATGACCCGGTGGGAGTATCGCCCACACTCCCCTACGAATGGGTGAGCAAACGTGAAAAGAAAGATGGCGTGTGGGGAAATTTTTCCACGCCGGAGCAGTGGGCCAACTATTCCTTCAACGCCATCGTTGCCGACCTCGACAACCAGATGGACAATGTAGCGCTCGACGAGAGCGGAAAGACAATCGCGGCGGCAAGCATAGTGACCACCGCCGCCATGTGGAGCGGCTCCACCAAGCTGACGCTCTCCTCCATCTCCGTGCAGAGCGTTACTGGCATCACCTCTTCTTATGATCTGTCAACCGGCGCGATCACGTTATCCGTAGCTAAGGGGACTTCACTGCCTGACCGGACAGGAATAACCATCACCATCAAGGCCACGGCCGAAGGAGCCGAGAAGACCCGCGCGTTGAAGTTCACGCTGGCCGGTGTTCGCGGCGGAAAGAATGCGGTGCTTTATAGCATTGTGACATCCGCAAGCAGCATCGTAAAGAAGAAGGACGGCTCCTATTCCGCTTCCGGTGTCTCTGCCACCCGGATGAAGACCGTTGGAGGCGTGTCGCAGGCGACCACGGACGGAACACTGAAATACTCCATAGACGGAGGAGCGGAAACGGTTATCGGCAACGGAGTGTCGGTGCCTTCCTCTTCAATCTCAAGCAAGGTGACGTTCTCCTTCTATGACGCTTCAGGCGTGTTGGTTGATGTGGAGAGCGTGCCGATGATTCAGGACGGTGTGGACGGACAGGGATACACACAGATGGGCAGATGGCATAGCGGTATGATAGTCCCGAAGTTGGGTGTGGTTACGATGGCAGGAAGCTCATACGTGGCGAAAGTCCAAACTACGAACCCGCCCCTGTGGTGCGTGACAGACAGCAATGGCAACCGACTGCTCCAGACGCAGGACGGTGTCAACTACGGCTATGTGCTCACGGGCGAGACGAACACCGCCGAATATGACCTGTTGGCTTCCAGAGGTGACGATGGAGAGAAAGGAGACAAGGGAGATCAGGGCGATAAGGGAGACAAGGGGGAACAAGGGCAACAAGGCATACAGGGGTGCATCATCCGACATTCGGAATGGGCATTGGGCGTTACTTATCATAACGACGAAGCGTTGACCTCCGGGACCCGTTACCTTGACATCGCCATGTTGAAGAACAATGCTGCCATAGACGGATGGGATGTCTATGTGTGTAACTCAACGCACACCAGTTCGGAAGGCAACAAGCCGGGAACCGCGTCTGCCCCGTGGACGAAACTGAGCGGCGTTGGTCCCATCTACACGTCACTCATCATCGCTAAGAATGCCAGCATAGACTTCATGCAGGGCAATCAGCTTCTCATCAAGAAGGATGACGGAACGGTCACAGCCGGGCTTTCCGGTTCTATAGCAGGAAGCAAGGTCCGTATCTGGGCAGGTTCGTCCACGCCTGACAACGCGCCTTTCCGCGTGCTGGAGAGCGGGAAGATGATTGGAACGGATGTGGAACTGACAGGAACTATCAATGCCATCAGCGGAAAGATAGGAGGATTCTCTATATCAGGTAACGGATTGACAAACAATAACGGAGACGACACATTCACCAATGACGCATATATAATATTCCGAAACGATGCGCATAATTGTTTTGCCGGAATAGGTGGTAATGTGCTGCCCGCCTCTTCAGGAGCTCGCGGGGTGGCACGCTTCGAGAATTACGATGAGAGCGATTGGTGGGGACTCGGAACTAACTATGCTTTGCTGGTCGGGGCGCGTGGCGTTAGCGACAATGTGGCAATCAATATCAGTGGCGGGCATATCACGTCCTTCGCGGTCAGGAACGAGATTGTTTCTGAGTCGAAAACCATAAATAGAGCGTCCTGCTCGGTGGCGTGCCTGAATACGGATGAGATAACAATCACGCTGCCCACAATGGAGATATATGACGATGGCCGCGAAATCTGCATAAAGAACCTGAACGGAGGAGTGGTGAATATCAAGCCAGGGTCCAGTTATCATTATGTGAACGGTGTGCGCACATTGAAATCTTCCTTCATCAGCTCGGGAAGGGGAGAACATAAGACAAACGCTTCTCCCGACTTGCTGAAAAGCATTGGAGATGCGGCCACATATCGCTATTTCCGTGACATCACCAAAGAGAGTGAACAGGGAGCATGGGTTCAATTCAAGAATCCGCGCGATTGGTAGTTGTTTTTGTGTATAATATAAAATATAAGAAAATGAAAAAGATTAATTTCAAACGATTTGAGATGTATGTCGGCATCAGCCGCAAAGAGACGGTGGTGCGCGATTGCCGGGAGGCGTTTGCCAACATCATCTATCTGAACGGAAGTGGAGTGGCGTGCCATGCGCTTGCCATGAAGATTTACGAGTCCGATGGTGAAACGGAGTATTCGGAAGAGGAAATCTCCCTTATGAACCGTTTTGTAGAATCATTCGGGACATTATCATTGCGTGATTCGTTTAATATGAATGTGCTCGAAATTGAAACAATTGAAAACAACGAAGAAAAAAGAAAGGAGGAACAAGCATGATTCTGCAAGCAGATGGTGGGTTTTATTTAACACAGAACTATGATGTACCGATAGCAGACCGCGTATTCGGCCATACGACTTATGTTAAAGACGCTTCCGAAGCGTCCAAATGGCGGCAGGTGTCCGAAGGTGAGAAAGAGAAGATGCTGAATGAAGGTAGCGTCTTCGACCCGTCCGATTTGTCGGATGAATACCTTAACAAGGTAGATGTGCTGTTGTCCGGCATTGCCGGAAGCATCAATAGTGTAAATCTGACAAGTAAGGAGAAGATGGCGCATAAAGGCTATTTCCCGAAGTGGGAAGATTTGTTGGAAAATCCAGATGGAGCCACCTCCGTACAACCCGGTTTCTGCCTGTCTCACGAGGATGTACTTTACGAGGTGATTCAGGAGCACACGCTTTCCCGACAGTGGGAGCCTGGTGCAGGGACTGAATCGCTCTACAAGGTGTTCCAGGTAGAAGCGGCCGGGACGAAGGAAGACCCAATCGCATGGATGCAGGGAATGGAGCTTTATAGCGGGAAATACTACAAAGATAAAGATGTGCTTTATCTGTGCGTTCGCGACAGCGGAATCGGTATGTCTTTCGACCTTGCCGATTTGGTGTCCGGCGGATATGTGGAAGTAGTGGATGATATTGAAGAAGAAGCATCCATTCAGGAACAATAACAAGGAAACTTGTGCTTATTTTCGGTGTACCCGAAGCCGTAAATTCGGGAAAATTATTAAACAAAAAAGAGATAGTAATTAAAATGTTAAATCAGGGTAGTGCGTTTTTAGAATGCTTGCCCGAAAAATGTGCATAGGTATGGCAGAGAATAAAGATATTAGAGAAGACCAAATGACACCAGTTAGTGGCGTGGATTACTTGAGAGGATTGGTAAGCAATAATAGTGTGCTTATTTCACCAGATAATCTGCTTCGTGAGATGTTCAAGGAGAGAGGTTTTGTTTCTGATGTAAATAAAGCAGTAAGATTAGGTATATACGGCGGAAATGCCATTGAAAATGCTCCAAACAGCGATTATGCGGTTGTTGCAGTTCTCACAGAACGAGTATATATTCTGCAATTCTTTTTCCCTCTGAACTCAAATCTTATATATTACAGAAGGTCTATTAATAATGGAACGTCGTGGTATAATTGGACTCTAATAAATAATGTGTAAATAATATCCCTGCAATTCACATCGTAATAGGTTGTCTTGCAGGGATATTAAGTACTGTTACCCATTGCTTACTATAGGCACCCAGCCCCTCCATGCTCCTGAATACATCTTTCTGTACTGTATTCCTCCTGACGCATTGTGCATGTTGAATTGGATAGCATCACCAACAAGGTTAATCACCAATAGATAAGAGTATGAACTATACGGACAATTTACATTACCATCAGCTAAATAGTAGAATCCTGAGGTAGTTATATTATTGATATCGGTATTACTCAGATTTCCTCTAAATGGGATGTTTTGAACGTTTTCGACGTTAACTAAGATGCTATTACCATTTGCGTCCATGCCTCGTAATAGTGACGGATTTCTGATTGGCATATCGTTTTCTCTAATATCCTGTTTATCTTCCATACTATGCACATTTAACGGGCGAAGGATATAGTAGAAAACAGATGGTTCTAACTCGCTTAATGTTATAGAATAAATTCCCTTACAGAATAACCTTCAGGAATTGATTCGCTTACTTCTTCTGGTTCCTGGAAAACGAAGTTTACATTGTTTGAGTAAGATATTTTATACAGGTTTATATTAGATGAACTTACATATATATCAAGCATTACTTTAATTGCTGAAGACGCTTGATATACGATTCGTGCTTTAGAGATGTTTAATGCTGTGCCTCCTTTACCTAAGATGGATATTGATTGATTCCCTGAATATCCATCAGCACTTACATAGAATAATCTTGAACTTGGAGCACCACTACCATACATCTTGCAAGTATTAATAATTACAGATGAAGAATCACTTCCCCATGATCCAATTGCAATCCTATACCATTTACCATTTTCCAAATTACTAATAATAATTCCACATCCAGTATATGGATATGGTATAGTCTTAAACAAATCACTTTTCTTAATCTTCACCTGAGTGCCATCCGCCACTTCCGCATATATGTACGCTGCATCAGTTGCAGGCGTAAACGTATTCATTGCCACATCTTTCTTTTCTGCCATATCCTTTGCACATTTTTCGGGCGAGAAGTATAACAGAAAGAAGAAGTAGTGTAAAATCAATATAATTAGCCAAAATATATTACATAATACATCACATCATTACCTTCAAAGCCAAATGTTCCGTAGACGTTATATGATGGTCCTGTCATTCCGTTTTCTATGATTTTATCTACTACTATATTCATTCCAACTCTTAAAGTATAAGAGTATATTGCATAATTTTCACTATTCTGTTTTTTTGCGAATACAATACCCTTATTATCATTTGTACGATTCAGCAATCCAGATATCGAGGTCGTTACATACAGATGTAATCCCGAAACTCTTAATAATTCCCCCATGATAGCAGCCAAATCACTTTTCTTAATCTTCACCTGTGAACCATCCGCTGCTTCCGCATATACGTATTCTGCATTCGTTACCTGCGGAAACGTATTCATTGCCATATCCAGTTTTTCTGCCATACTCATTGTACCTTTTTCGGGCAAAGGATATAGTAGAAAACAGACAACCTGATAATAGCTTATGTAATGGTAATTTTAATTTCCTTCTCATGAGAACCGATAACATATTCCGCACTAGTCTCTGTCATAGATATAATTTGATTTTTGTTATAATTTGTATTTGACATTGCTAATAATAAGAGATATCCTCCTGAACTATTTGCATACAAACTATTCAAATAGAAACTGAACGTATTATCTTCATCAATATAGCATATTACATAATTACAGATTGAGACTAAATAGTTTTCTCTGGATAGGAATCCTCCGTTAAAGGCATTGTTCCAATACTTAACGTTAACAGAAAAGTTCTCGTTACCAGCTCCATTCTGATTAAATCCGATGGAACATTGAAGCCTTACAGCCCGATATTGCTTTGCTACGATTGATGTCTTAATGATGAATCCCTTCGTATTTCCAATAGGTCTGGTTTCGAATGGAACTTGGAATATTCCGCCTACCATTAAATTGATAGCATCAGCCAAATCACTCGTCTTAATTTTCACCTGTGAACCGTCCGCCGCTTCCGCATAAATATATTCCGTATCAGTCACCTGCGGAAACGTATTCATTGCCACATCTTTCTTTTCTGCCATATCCTTTGCACATTTTTCGGGCAAGAAGTATGCGAAAGAATATAAAACTGATTAAGTATTCAAAATATTATTATATTCCTAAAAATAATAAATAAACATTCATGTTTGAGCTATATCCATTTTTAACGATATAATTAGTGTTTTCTCCGGTATTAAATATACATATACGATTTTCAACTTCTGAGAAATAATTTATATAACCATCTGGAATTATAACATCACCACTATTACCTCCATTAACAATAGCTAATGATTTACTATGCGTAAAACTTCCATTTTGAACAATCACCAATCCTCCTTTGAAGGGAATTTCTACTTGTTCGCCTCCAGTAAATGTTCTTTCTATTCTGAATAAACCTGCTTTTTTGTATAAATCACTCTTCTTAATCTTCACTTGACTTCCATCCCCTGCTTCCGCATAGATATATGCCGCATCCGTCACAACAGGAAACGTATTCATCGCCACATCCTTCTTTTCTGCCATATTCATTGCATATTTTTCGGGCAAGAGATGTGGCAGAATAATAAATACTATAAAGTAAAGAAAGAATTAAGTAATCGTTATTGACTATAATTCCATGCAGACTCCTCCCTTTCTCCTACACCACAACTTTGTCCCTCCGTATTCCGAAACAAATAGAGTCGTTGAAGAACTGTCTACACGCAATTTAAATCTAATAAAAAGACCTGCTGTTCGAGCTGGAGCATATTGACCGGAGGTGTCTCTTGAATTATTATAATACCCATAACCACTATCTAATTCATCATAATCACCTACGACATTTGAATCAGACGATGGAAGGATTGTTTCTTTTAATACACCTACTAATACACCTCCCAATATATCACTCACCTTAATTTTCACCTGTGAACCATCCGCTGCTTCCGCATATACGTATTCTGCATTCGTTACCTGCGGAAACGTATTCATTGCCACATCTTTCTTTTCTGCCATATCCTTTGCACATTTTTCGGGCAATGAATATGCAAAAAAGTGAGAGAGCAGAATACGGATTACAAGTTTGGTAATAGTTATTTATCCCCAATTAGACCAAGTGTCTAAATTGCCGTTATTAAACAGCAGTACTCTTTTAGCAGATGTTCCGTTGAATATATTGTATGCTATCTGAACCACTCCGATGCTGCTCTTGAAAACGAGAGCTAATCCTGAATATCCTTCAGGTTTGTTTATAGTATTTCCTGTCACATAATACATTCCAGCAGTCCTTAATTCATTTAAATCTCCCTCAAAAATGCCTCTATCCAGAAATGTTAAACCTAATAAATCACTTTTCTTTATCTTCACCTGATTTAAATTCGCACCCTCTGCATATATGTATGCGGCATCCGTCACCTGCGGAAACGTATTCATCGGAACATCTTTCTTTTCTGTCATATCTCATTGCACATTTTTCGGGCATCACCTATAAACCACTTCCACCCCCATTCTCTTCAAGTGCGCATCCAGTGTTTTTATGTTACATTTGAAAAATATTGCTATGTGCGCCTTGCTTTTCCCCTGTCTGAGCATTTTCAGAATTTCCTTTTCGTGCGGGAAGAGCAGATGATGATAGCGTCGCATCTCTTTCAGGCGATTAACGTCCTCGTTCAGGATTTCCGGCTTCTCTACTTCTACATGCAACCCTTTATCTTTTGCAACATCGGCTTTGCGCAAGTCTCTGTGGTAGGTCCACATGGCCGCTTTATATTCTATATAGGGGGTCCGGTCTGTTCGTGGCGGTTCCTTTACGATGATTTTTCTTTTTTTTCTTCGGGTCGTTCGGGGTGGCGTGTCTCTGTGGGAGGCTTTGCTCTTCCTCGGGCGAGGGATAAATCCTTTAATGGAGAGGCCTTCGCGGGCCAGGTGCTTGTCGAGCGTGGCATATTGGCATTTCACCTTACGGCAGATGTCTGCCTTAGAGTAGCCATAATCCACCATTGTCTTAATCAGGTTCCGGTATTTGTCAAGTTTGTGGGTTGCATTGGTCCCTCCCGTCTTGCGGCCTAACGGAACGCCCATGGATTTCCTTCGCGCCAACGCCTCCTTCGTCCTTTGGGATATAAGGCTGCGCTCTATCTCGCTGGCCAGCGAGAAGGCAAAGGCGATGACGTGGCTTTGGAGATTGTCGCATAGCTCGAATCCTTCCTTTACGGTAATCACCTTTATTTTTCTTTTGATTAGGTTGTCGAGGATTGACATCACTTCCAGCAGCCGGCGGCCAAGGCGTGAAATCTCCGATGCGATAAGCGTGTCGTTCTTTTTCATTCGTTTCAGCAGTTCGCCCAACTTCCTTTTGTCAACATCCTTCATGCCGCTTGTGGTCTCCTCGATATATCGGTCTATGGCAATGGAGCGTGTCCGGCAGTAGTTGTCTATCTCATATCGTTGGTTTTCCACCGTCTGCTTGTCCGTGCTCACTCTTATATATGCGTAAATCATCCTGTCGCTGTTTTTTTTGAGAGATAAAGATAGTTATATATTTTGATATCCAAAAGATTACACGTATATTTGCATTACTTGAATGATGCTGATATAATCATTGAAATTCATTTTCTTTCATGGGATGTATTTCAGTATTTGTTGTGAAAATAGAAAATCTAAACCTTAAAAAATCGTTCTTTAATGACAACAATTGATTTCGTGAAGGTGGAGAACCTTCGTTATGTTTTCGTCAGTATGGCAAGCGCGTTCTTGTCGGTGTTCCCATACACTTCTAACTTCATTCTCGCGCTGCTCATGCTGTACGGCTTCAACGTGTTCTGCGGGATGTGCGCGGACGGAATCACCATCCGCAACTGCAAGCAGTTCCGAATAGCGAAGTTCAGGGCTTCGCTGATAGAGCTGTTTATCTATGTGTTGATTGTGAAGGTGGTGCATAACTCCGTAATGCTGTGCGACAGCGAATCTACTGCGATGTATGCGGCGCGGGTGATAACGCTGATATTGTGCTATGTGTATTTAAGGAACTCATTCCGTAATCTGGTGGTGACGTACCCGATGAATATAGGGTATCGGATTATCTATTATACGATAAGCCTTGAGTTCGCGAAGATGATGCCGGAGAAGTTGAATGAGATTATCAGGAGGGAAGAGGAGAGGCAGGAAAGGATGAAGAATGTTGAAGAGAAAGAGGTAAAACCATAACTCTAACAGTACTGATATGGCACAAAAAGGAATCAAGCAAGCCGTCGAAGAAGAAAGGCTCGACCTGACCGTGTGGGCAGAGAACATGAAAAAGCGGCTGGAAGCGAACTTCGAGACGCAGAAGGTGTGGCCGCGTGGTTTCCCCGGTCCGTACATCGGATACCGGAACACGCCGGGAGCGAAAGGGAGTACGGGCGATGCCTTGCGCACCTTCTATGCAAAGGTGTATGCCGGTGCGGGCGGTGACACGGAGAAGATTTCGTTCTTTTTCCGATACTATCTCTATTTTGTGGATATGGGTGTGGGAGCGGGACAGCCCATTGAGGATGTAGATAGGTCGGAAAAGGCAAACTGGCGTACAAGGTACAAGGACTGGATGATGGAAGGAGACCGGCAATCGCGCCCGGTGCTTTCGATGGAGCTTCGCTGGCAGCTTCTCAGATTGGAGACGCTTGTTTCGTCGTTCTATCAGGAGTTTATCGAGACAACCATGGTCCAGTCGTTCGACAAGGCTCAGGATTCCGATTGAAAATAAATTGACAGTTTTTAAGGCTGCTTCTGTGCTTGGGAGCGGCCTTTTTTTTGTCCTTCATTTGATGTCTTCTTCTCCATAATTTCGTTGGAAAATAAACGGATTATGGCGAATTTAAGCAATAGGATTGCACGGGTGGACGTGCTGATAGGCGGTGCAGACCAGGCTCGAAAGAAAGTGGAGGAGCAGCGTCTGGAATGGGAAAAACTTGGCAAAAAAGTTGAAGAGGCAAAGAAAAAGATGGAGGCCAGCGTCGATACGGTGAATTACGACAAATATAAGAAGGAGTATGAAACCAGATTGCGCGAGCAGAAGGTCATTTCAAAGATGATTAATGAGAACGAGCGGAATATAAACCTCGTGAACAAGTATCTTGAAGATGTTTCCGGCCAAACACTCCGCAACTTGAACAACGCACGCCGCGCATTGAACCAGATGCTTCTGAGTGTAAATCCAAAGGACATGAAGGGGCTGGAAACGGTTCGCGACTTTATCAAGCAGATTGGCGACGAGATTTCCCGTCGCAAAGGCTCGCTCATGGAGTTTTCCGACATCATGGGAGACATGGGAAATGTAAGCGATAAGTCGCTTTCGATGGTGAAACAGCGGCTTCAAGAGCTGATATCGACTACGAAACTCAATTCGCAGGAGCTTTCCGGTTACAGGGAGCAGCTTGCCAAAGTTATGGAAGAGGAGCAGCGGCGTGTGGGAGCAAAGGCCGGTGCCGTGATGGGAAACCTGCAAGGAAGCTCTTTGAAGGAGATTCAGGATGCTATCAAGGCCACGGAAGAATTGCGCGCCGCTCAAAAGGTGGGTAGCCAGGAGTGGGAAGTTTATAGCGAAGAGATAGAGCGGGCGAAAAAATACCTCGACGATTATAACACGCTGGAAAAGACGGTCACGATGGATGACCGGATGAAGAATATCGCCACATTGAGCAGTGCGGCACTGTCGGAGACGAAGAAGTTCTGGCAGGAGCAGGTGAATGGCGCGCAGCAGGGGAGTGTGGAGCTTTCCGAATACCAGCAGAAACTTAGTGCGGTCATTGCCGAAGAGCAGAAGCGGAAAAGCGACCGTGCCGGTGCCGTGATGGGGAACTTGCAAGGCAGCAGCGTTGCCGACATTCAGGATGCTATCAAAGCGACGGAAGAACTTCGGAACGCTCAGACTCGCGGAAGTGCCGAATGGGCGAACTACAACAAGCAGATAGAAGCCGCCAAAGACTATTTGAAGTCTTACGATGAAGCAGCCCGGAAAACTTCTGTGGAAAAACAGATGCAGAATATCTCCACTTTGAGCAAGAGCGGACTTGAGGAGGTAAAGAAGTATTGGCAGGAGCAGGTGAACGGTGCGGAACTCGGTTCGCAGAAGTTGAAAGATTATGAAGACCAGCTTTCCAAAGTAATAGAGCAGGAACAGTGGCGTTCTGCATCTTCTGCAAAGAATATACTTTCACAAGTTCAGAGAGGCACTTTCGACAAGACCATCGGCGAGACCAAAGATGCCATCAAGCAACTGGAGGAGTTTAAGAAGCAGTTGAACGTGTCGGACACGGCAGGAATAAAGGAGGTGGACGATGCTATCAAGAAACTGACAGACAGCCTGAAGAAGGCTGAACAGGCGGGATATTCTTATCAGGATGCGTTACTGGAAGTTGTACATTTGCGGAATGGTACATTCAAGGGAAATATCGAGGACTTGGAGCGCATGAAAAAGTCGCTGGAAGAGTACAAGAAAAGCCTTGATATAAGTGATAAGAACGAACTGGAAAGAGTATCAAGAGCACTTAGAGATATTGACGAAGCAAGCGTGCGTGCCGGTTCGGGAATAAAAGATATGAATGAGTTCATCAAAGACTTGGATAAAAAGTCAATGAATGAATTGAAGGCCGCCGCAGCGCAACTGCAAACCGAACTAAACAATACGGCAAGAGACACAAAGGAGTTTGTGGAGAAGTCGAAGCAGCTGAAACAGGTTAATGCACAGATAGAATCTGTAAACAAGTCGTGGAAAGCACAAGACGGGGCGGTGAAAAGTGTCATAAAAAGATTGACAGCGTATGTGGCTGCATATGGCGGATTCAATATGGTGATTGGCAAGCTGAAAGAAATGGCAAGTGCCAACCTGGAACTGAGCGACCAGCTTGCCGATATTCGGAAGACTACCGGGCTTTCCGTGGAATCTGTTGCCGAACTGAGCCGGGAGATTGACAAGATAGACACCCGTACTTCGCAGCAGGAACTTCATGCACTTGCTTACGAGGCTGGTAAGTTGGGAATCTCTGCCAAAGAGGATGTGCTTGGTTTCGTGAAGGCAGGAAACCAGTTGATTGCGGCACTTGGTGAAGACCTTGGAGGTGCGGAAGCGGTTCGTCAGTTGATGAAGATTAACGACCTGTTGGGAGAAACCGGAAGGTTGGGCGTGGAACACGCTTTGCTGGCAACGGGTAGTGCCATCAACGAACTTTCGCAGACGAGTACCGCCAGCGCGGGTCCCATTACCGAAATCATTTCCCGCCTGGGTGCGGTGGGTAGCCAGGCGAAACTTTCAATGGCCGACCTTGCCGCATTCGGCTCTACGGCAGATGCGCTGTCTCAGGAAGTGGAGGTGAGTGGAACGGCTATCAGCAAGTTTGTCACTGCCTTGCAAACGAATACTCATGCCATTGCGCAGGCAGTGGGTGTGACGGATGAATCGTTGAAGAACCTGATGGAAACAGGCAGGACGATGGATGCCGTGATTCTGGTGCTCCGTCAACTGAAGGAAATGGGAGGTTTGCAGGAAACGAACCCGATAATGAAAGAGTTCGGAAGCGACGGGGACCGGTTGAAGCGTGTGATAGGTGCCTTGTCCGACCATGTGGATATGCTCGAAAAACACGTCCGGATTTCTAATGATGCGTTCCGTGAAGCAATCAGTGTGACGAATGAAGCCTTAGTCAAGGAGGAAAGTGCGATTGGCATATTAAAGCGCATGGGGAACAGCATCCGGGAAGCGTTTGTAAATTCCGGCTTTGTGGAGATATTGAAACAGGTACTCGTATTTCTGTACGAGCTTCCTCAATGGCTCGAAAAGAACAGGGCTGCGCTGTTTGTTCTGAATATGTTACTTATAAACGGGTTGTTGTATTCATTAAAGGCGATTATGCTATATGTGTCAGGACCGTTTATTGCGTCTTGGAAGGCTTTGCGTCGGGAATTTCTCCTTGTGAAAGCATCTATGATGATGACCGGTACAAGTGTTTCCGGCCTTACGGGTGCGTTAAGGGTATTGTTTGGCGTTATCAAAGCGAATCCAATAGGAATTATCATTACTGTTGTTTCCGCTGCCGCCGCTTATTTCTTTACATTCCGCAAGCGCGTGTCCGAATCAGAAAAGGCATTGGCCGATTTCAAAGCGGAGATACAGAAAGAGGTAATGGTGCTCGATGCACTGTTCGATTCGTTAAATAGAAGTAATATTAAGGAGGAAGAGAAGTCCAGACTTATCAGCACAATCAACGAGAAATATTCCACCTATTTAGGATTTATACTTTCTGAGAAAGACGGAGAGGAAAAACTTGCCGCAGCTCACGAATTGGTAAATGCAAAACTGCGTGAAAGGCTTGCCCTTCAGATGCAGGAAAAGATGAACGCTTCCACTTCGGAAGAATATGGCAATATTATAAGGAAAGCCCTGTCGGGTATGTCGCGCGATTTTAGCGGTTCAAGAGGAATTACCGAAGCATTAGCACCGGAAGCGATGGGAATCGTTCAGGACGTGGTGAGGAAAAACCTTTCAAGGACAACGGGCGAAATTATATCCGAAGTACAGAAAGAACTTTCAAAGCGTTTTACCGTAAAGAAATTGGGGCAGGAAGTTAATTTCGGCATAGATGCGTATAGAAAGATAGAAGATGACCTCAGAACATTTATTCAGGCAAATAAGGATTATCGGACTGAATATGCCAACACCATACAATATGTGAACAATGAACTGAAAAAAGCGCATGAAGATGAAAAGGAAGCCGGTCTGAAAATGCTTCAAGCCCTCAGTGCAGGATATGACAAGCTGAATGCGATGAAGATTGACCCGGAGGATGTTCAGAAGACAAAGGAGGTAAATGAGCAAAAGCTGAAATCACTAAATGATTTTGTCAAAGCATCTGAAAATCAGATGAAGTATCTGAATGAGGAGGAAGCTGCCGCATTAAGGAAAAGCGTGGAAGAGAGGAAGGCTATAATAAACGAACTTTCCCCAAAACGCATAAACGTGTGGGGTGAGGGCCTTTCGTTGGAAACGGCGAGCGTAGATAAGCTGGTTGCCAAATACAAGGAGCTGTTTGATGAACGTAAGACTTTAAATGAGGATGCAAGTTACGATACCATTTATTCCAAACAATTCTCTGACCGCGCGGAAGCTATGGAGTGGTATCTGGACGAGTTGAAAAAGATAAAGGAACAGTTGAACAAGATGGGCTATGATGAGCGAGGAAATTTTCTGAAAGAGAAAAGCGGTCGTGGAGGAAAAACCTATTCTTACGGAGGTTCCATAAAGACAGCCAAAGAAATCAATGAGGAATCTACCGCCGCTCTCTCCGCGCTCGAAGCGTACTTCAACCAGGAGAAAGGAATGATTCAAGAGGCATATCTGAATCGTGAGATAACGGAAGAGGAGATGAACGCTCGTCTGATGAAGAAAGAGGAAGAGCACTTGCGCGACCGCATCCAGCTTCGGAAAAAGCTATTGGGAAGAGAAAACACGTTCGACCAGACGAAATACAAGCAGACCGACACCGTGAGCGGGGAAACCATTGACTATTTCGAGGGAAAAGACCTCGGAAATTTGAGCGGTTTTATCAAGCAGATGGGCGAGCGCATGACGGACGGAATGCTGAATCAGTTGACGCAGGACGAGCTAAAGGTGCAGCAGGCGGCGATGGAGCACATGAAGAAGATTCAGAAAATCATCCTCGACAATGACTTCACGGAGCAGGTGCGCAAGCAGTACCAGGATGAACTGGAGGCGTTGCAACTGTTCTGGTCGGAAGGAGACGACCGCACGCAGGAAGGAGCTTCGGAACGCCTGCGCATCATTACGGAAATGTCGAAAGACGCTTATCTGATAGATGTAAATGGATTGAAGCAACGGATGAGCGGATATGAAGAGTTTAGCAATTGGATGAAGGGTAGGAGTGAGCAGGACTATGAAGCGTTGCTCATCATGCTGCAAAAGTATTACGACGACTACGAGGAAGCGGAGAACCGCGAACGTGCCCGCCGGAAGAAGATTGCAGATAAGAAATGGGAGAAAGAAGGGTTTGAAATCTACTATGCAAACCGTGAGAAGGGTGACGAGGAAAGCGTGTCTATGGTGAACAACCTCCGCTCGCTCGACCTTGCCGCACAAAGCGATGTGGACGATACGGAATTGCTGATGTATCAGCATAGGCTGGAAGCTGCACAGGCTTATTACGATTACCTGAAGCAGGCCGGAGCAGACACCACAGATGCTGAACAGCGAAGAAACGAGGCGATGCTTGAACTGTCTAATAAAGAGATAGAGATAACCAAACACAAGCTGGAAATTCTGAAAGGATACACAGACGCTGTTGTGGAATTTTCCGGTCAAATGGGCGAAGCAGCCTTCGGTGAGGTGGAAGACCGTAAGGCGGCCGCAAAGCAACTTCTTAGGACTACCATGCAGCTCACAAAGAACCTGATAATGGAAGAGGTGAAAAAGATGGTAATGAAGAAGGCGTTGGCCGCACAAGATGTAGCGTTGACGCAATCCACCGAAGCAGCTAAAACGGCTGCTGAAGGTACGGGAGCCATAACAAGCCTGACCGTTCAAGGAGCTAAAACTACCGCTGATACGGCAATGGGTATTTCAAGCGGAGCGGCGAAAACCATTGGTCAACTTGGTTGGTGGGGTATTCCTTTGATAGCCGTTATCAGTGCGGCGTTAAGTGCCCTGATGGGTCTTGCCATGGGCAAGCTGAATAAAGCGAAGGAAGAGGTGGCCGCTGCTACGGGCGTGTCTTCTTCCAAAGGCCGTGTAGCCGCCGGGATGCTGACGTATGCAAGCGGTGATTATCCGGTGCTCGGTAACGACGGGAATGTCTATAATGCTACCTATCAGAAGGAGCTGAAGACGGGAGTGTATGGAGGCGGTGCCCACTTCGGAATCTTCTCGGAGAAGAAGCCTGAAATGATTGTGGACGGCGATACGACTCAGAAACTTCTGTTTAATTATCCGCACATCTATGATGCGATTCTTACCATTGCCAACCATGGACGGCTCCGGACGGCTGCAATGCCTACCTTTGCGGAAGGTAACTATCCATCCATGCCTGCTGCTGCATCGCAGGCATCTTCCGGTATTCAGGTTCCGGCCGCTACAGACCCGCGCATGGAGCAGACACTTGCAGGCGTATCGGCTGCGCTGGAAGCCCTTACGTCCAGGTTGGATGCCGGAATTTCGGCAACGGTTGACCCTTACGGTAAAAAAGGTGCTGTAAATCAGTTGAAAGTGTCTGAAAGCTGGATGAAGCGGAGAGGGCTGACACCCTGATGAAAATCCCCTGAAACAGGTTTGCCTAAACCTCTCGAGAGGTTTGCTGCAATCCTCTATGACAGGTTTGCCTGAGCCTCTGAAGAGGTTTGCAGCAAACCTGTTTTGGGCTATTTCCGTGCCGAAAAACATGGTTTTTAAAGGTGTTTTTCCTGTGAAATTACTGCTGTTTTTTGTCATTTGAAACAACAGATGGAAGATGTAGCTTTGTGTTGTTCTCTTTCAGGAAGGGGTAGAGACAAAAAAAGAACCCCAACACCAAAAAAAATTCGACGCCAATCTAATTTTTTCTTTCATGCCGAAGCATACATTCTGATGCCGGGGATTCCGAAGTCCTTAACATTGGAATGTATGCTTTTGTTCATTTAATAAATAAAAAAGTTATGTCGAAGTCAGAAATTTTTGCCGAAGCCTTAAGCCTGGTATCGAAGGAGACGGAAATACTTGTCGAAAAAATACTATCTTCCTGCAAGGATGCGGAAACAGTGGATGCGCGACACTTGCTTGTGCGTCTGTTGGCAGACAGAGGAATGTACCCCTCGCAAATAGCTGTCTGCATCCATAAAACCGAACGCACGGTGAACTATATGATAACTAATTTTCAGTGTCGTGCGGAAACCCGGAAAATGTTGCGAATTAACTGGGAAAACATAAAGAAGCCGTTTGGAAATAACTGATTTTCAGTAAAAATGCTTGTGCATACCTTTGTGGTGCGGCTGATATTGGCCGTAATTCCTAATTTTTAGATTATGGAACCTGAAGTAAAACAAGTAGTAAAAGAAAAAGAGTATGTTCATGGTGAAAAAGAACATGAATATGCCTCTAAGGGAATGGCCGGGACAGCATTAGGTTTCGGTATCGGCGGTGCCGTTTTGGGAGCAGCCGCTTTGTGGGGCAGAAACCGTGGATTCTTCGGAGGCGGTATGCCCGAAAATGTGAACATCAATGCGCTTGGCGGAGCCGGTGGTGCAGGCATTGCTCCTACCGCTTTCCAGGCATGGGAGAAGAGTTGTGACGATGCGTTGGCACTGACCAACACCATTTGGGGGTTGAATGTGAACACCATGGAACTGATGTACGCCCACCGCGACACGGACGTTTCGGAGAAGTTCGGCCTTTACAAGTCTCAGGTGGATGGCGACTTCGGAAATTACAAGGCTACACGTGACTTGTACGACAACGTGACCGAAAAGCTGAACAACGCCGCATTCGGTCTCTACAAGGGACAGCGTGACCTTTACGATACGCTGAATGAGCGCTACTCTGCAAAGTTCTGCGAGCTTGACAAGAAGGTGTACGGCATGGAGGTGGCGAACCTCTATCAGAACAAAATCATCCAGATGGGCATGGAAAATGTGCTGAAGGAGAGTATGTGTTACACCGACCGCAAGACCTGCAACGTCATCCGCGGACGGCTCGTGTTGCCCAACACGCCAGTCGTTTCCGGTTACGGGAGTTTTTGCTGCTGCGGTTCAGGCACCGGCACAGCAGCCGCCGCCGAATAAGCGCAGCCCGAAGCGGAAGCGCAGGAAAAAGAGAAGTTAGTGGCAAAGCCCCTTCGGGGGCGATGCCGCTTTCCTACTGAAAAAAAAGATAACCACTAACAAAGATATTGAAATGGCACTATTTGAAAACGACCCCCTTTTGACCGGACGCTCCCGGAGCATTGAGGAACTGTCTAAACAGAACGAGTATTACGCTCAGAAGTTGCAGGAATTGCAACAGGCTCCTATGCCGCATACAGGCGCGCGCACATCTTCCACTCCCTTGTGGGACGAGATAGACAAGATTGTCTCTTCGCTGAACGAGCAGGAAAAGGCCCTGCTTGGCGCAAGCAAGGATTATTACGACAACAGCGTGGCCATTCAGGAAATGGTGAACGCCGAAATCATCCAAATGGTAAAAGGCAAGATAGAGGCTTCGCAGGAAGGCAAGGCTATCCTTGAACAACAACTCGCATTGGTCAGGAGGACAGCGAAATCGGCAAAAGAAGAGACCGCCCGGCGCGACGCGCTTTTCCGCGAGTATGTCACGGAACACAGCGACATGACCTGGGCAGACTTCATCGACATGAAGAACGGGAAACAGAAAGGTAAGAAGTAAAAACCACTAAATAAATAAGAAAAAATGGAAGCAAAGAAAAACATAACGGAATTGAAGGAGAAGTTGGCAGAATCGTTGAAAACATGGCTGGAAGAGAGAATCGACAGCCTTGCGGCCGCCAACCCGAAACTGAAGATAGCGTCTATCTATCTGAAACGAGGCGCGACGAATTACATTGCCCGCGAGAGCGGAAAGATAGACAAGATGATTGACGATGCCGCCCTTTTCATCTGCGACGAGGAGGGCAATTTCAGCCCCGATATGCTGTTTGACGACCTGATGACCATGCTCCGCGAAATGGAAGAGGTGCCGTTCGGAAGCGGCTTGATGCAGGGCACAATAGGGAAGGGGGTAATCCGCTTCAAGCTGCCTGAGAATCCTGTATTCAGCTTGCTTTTTGGCGACACGGGTGCCATCAAAATAACGGAGGCGGACTTTATGGAACTGAAAGACATCTTCACGGAGTGACGATAATGGTGTGAATAATAGGAGAGCGATTGAGCATTTCTCAATGGCGGGTTGTTTCTCCCGGCGTGCATGGGGCATGTGCGCCGGGATTTTTTGTCCTTCATGCACCCGCTCCATTTCGCTAATTTCGCAAGAAAAGAGACCGTGATATGACAGGACCGCAACTGAAGATAAACGGGGAGTGGATAGCACTCCCCGAAGATTTTTCGCTCAGCCTGGAGCAGAGCAACCCGCTTTTCAACGATCAGGGGACTTTCTCGTTCCCCTTCGAGGTGCCGCTGGAACCCAACCGGCACGTGTTCAAAAATCTTGCAGACCCCTTTGGGCACATCGACCTCAAAGCGGTGAACGGGCTGGATGCGGAGCTGTGGTTTGGCGGCATCATGCTCTATAAGGGAAATACGGAGACGGAGCAGGAGGTGGAGATTACCGATTCGGTGCCAATCACGTTCGTGTCAGGCAACAGTGATTTCAAGAGCCGTATTGACGGTATGAATGCAAGGGATGTGCCGCTGGATAGGGAGATTAAGTTGGGGTATGTGGTGGAGAAGGCGACTTATGCAGAAGACGCATTAATGGGCAGTGTGACGGTAGATTTGCCGGATTATATGATGATGAACTTTACGGAGTATAACGTGACAGATGCCTATCCTTCAAAGAAATTCTGCAATGTACGCGTGTGTACACAGGGAGTAAATGAAGAAGGAGACAACGATGGATATGCGGAACTGGAAGCAAAGCGTCCGTTTTCGGGAGTTTGCTTCTATGTGATGTACTTTATAGATTGTTTGATGAATTACTTCCAGATTCACACGAAAGAGAATCAGCTTGCGGACGTAGAAGATATGAAGCGGCTGGCTTTCTTCACAACGTCGTGTGATGTGGAGCGAAAGGGAGACATTTATTCAGTCCCATTGAGCGAAATTAAATCGGAAGATTTCTGTGGCTCTAATTTTGACCTGATTGTTTATCGGAAATGGATGCCTTCACATGAATTTTGGTCGTCTTTGGAGCTTCATGCAGGAAATTTTTCTTATAAGGCCCGCGATGTGTATGCGACAAGCAAAAACTTCCCGGACGTTTCCGTGTCCGATATCATATCCGACATGGAGAACGCATTTGGTCTCCGATTTGTTTATGACAGCCAATCCAACGACATCCGTATGGTATTTCTTAGAAATATCTTTAGAGACAGTAGCGTTATGCCTCTATCTGCCGAACTTCTATCCTACGGTCTTACCAGGAATAGAGAAAAGACCATTGTTTATGGCTATGGCGAAGACAGCGATACTGCATTCAATTACTCCGACTACACGAATGTAAAGGAGTATGATAACTTCAGGGAAATACTGAAAGACGGGATTAGTCCTTATAGCAAGGAATGTCGGATAGACAAGAAAACCGGAAACGCTTATCGTGTAAAAGTGGATAAGGACACCGGTGGAGAACCAGTGTTGTTTGAAGTGGTAGGTTTCAATGATTTCACAATAGGAGACAAAGACAATAAGGACAAGGAAGAGGTGAAAATTAATTTCCGACCGGTTGTCGTAAATGATTTGAATGTGAAGCGAAATATAAGCATTATTATGAACAACGACACCGAAGTACCGATTGAACAGAAATTAGCGGTCTTTGCGAGTGTTGAAATTAAAAAAGATAAGAATTTCGACCAAAAACTACAAGAATGGACGGAAGAGAATCCGATGATGTTCAATGGAATAGGCTACAACCAGATTAAAGGCTACGTCCCTGAAAACTTTGACATAACCTCCGGTGGCGAACCGCCGCTTCGCAACTACGATGCCGGATACACAATGGGCGTGATGCGCGGACCGGGCAACCAGGCCGGTATAGACTATAACCTTAATTACGACAACGAGGGTAACGACCACTACTTCCTTGTAGCGTCCAACTATTCGTTTACGGCCGACAGTTGCGACAGCTTCGGTAACTTCTTCGACTACAACGGGACGTTGCCCGGAGGCGTGGAGAACGAAGGCCGTTTCTCGCTGAAGATAACGGCCAAAAAAGAGGGGTATCCGATAGGTGCGGCTTATGACCGGCGTGGGCTTGCCGACACGTTCCTCTCCGAATACCTCTACTTCCTCGCCCACCGCAAGCTGGTGACGCTCTCCGTCAAGATGAGCATATCGGAGATTATCCACATCGACTTCCTGAAGCGGCATCGCATCGGCGAGTTTGTGGGATTCATCAACAAGGTGTCCTATTCGCTGGACGGGAGCGGCGTGAAAGACGTGGAAATAGAAATGTACATCCTTTAAAAACGAAAACGAAATGGCATTACAACTGTTGCAGCAACCGGGAGCCGTGAACTTTGCAGGCGATCCCATCATCGTAAAAGCGAAAACCAACCTGACCGGGAAAACCTTTCTGCGCATCGTGGCGGTGTGCAAGGTGAAAGCGGTGGCATCTACCGAATCGGCCGAACACAGCGAGGAGTACAGCTATCCGGTGGGAACGGACGGCATTGCTACGCTGAACGTGGGGCATACGGTTCAGACTTTTCTGGAAAACAAGATGGAGCAGAAGATGCAGGGCGGTTCGCTCTCTGCAAGCCTATATAAAGCGGTGTTTTCACTCGCCCTGCGTGAGGTATATCTGGACGGCACGCTGGAGGTGACAGGCGACACCGTGCAGACCGAATCGTTCACGGCCATTCCCGGAATCCTGACTGAGTATGAACGTATGTCGGCCGGCAGCCACGACACGGAGACCTTGATAGGTACTTGCCGCATCCTCAGCCGGAAGCCGGACGGTGAACGAATTGCATTGGGTGATACGCTGCGCATCCCAGCCGTGCAGAACGTGCCCGATTCCAGCAACATTGCCTACAAGCTGACACAGGGCAGCACCGTGAAGACGGGAAACGCATACACGCCCGCCACGCTTGTCCCGGTGATTATCAGCCATCAGGTGACGGGGCTGTCAAACGGTGATGTCAGCATCCTGGTGGGTGGTGTGGAACTTACCCGGAAACGCATCGTCCCGGCTACGGACGATATGCGCCGCTTCGTGTTCCTGAACGGGTTCGGCATTGTCGAGAGCGTCACGGCGTTTGCGCACGAATCGCTCACCTACAACGTCAGCAGCGAATCGTTCATTGTCCCTTCGGACATTTCATACGATGGAAACACTTCGGTACTCAACTATGCGGATTCTCCGAAGGCTACGTTTGCTATGAGCAGCGGTTTCGTCAGCCGCGCGTGGGCCGAATGGTGGATAAACGAGTTCCTGCCCACCCGCCGGGCGTGGATGGAGGTGGATGGAAGCTATGTGCCGGTAGCCATCGTGCCCGAAGAGAAGAACCAGCTTTTCGACCGCAGCAAGCCGGGTCTGATTGCGGTGAAGTTCAATGTGAAATATGCTTTTGCGGGCGGGACGATGAATCGGTTCACAAGAGGTTAGCGGTTCCTGAACCTGTCTTTCCTCTGTATATCCATTGTAATCGCCGTGTTTGCGGTTCATATTGATTCCCATCGTCATGTTCGGAGCGTTGATGCTATACGGAGGGTCAACAACGGAAATGTCAAAGAACTTACCCGGCATAGAACTCATGTAGTCCATGCAATCTATGTTATATGTTTCACTTATCGACATAATTCTATCGATTTAAATATCTCGTACGCCACTTGGGGAACTATCGCATTTCCGTAAGCCTTTATCGATTCTCTTCGCCATGCAGAAAAGGAGATACCGTCCAGTCTGCCGGAAAGCCCATCATTTCTGCCACAAACAGGGGATTGAGTTGGGAAGTTTCTCCAGTCTGGAATGTTGGTTCTTTCTGTATAAATTTTGCGATTGATTCCTCTAAATTCCCCTTGTTTCTTTGAGCCATTGCAGGGCTGTTCAGGTTCACATCGTTCACTTTGTTGGCTCTCGGAGTCGGAAGCATATCCATGAAGTCCATGTAGTCCATTAGCCCGTTCGGGCGTGTCTCTCCGTTGGCTCTGCTGTGGAAAGTGTCTCCTCCGGCTTCTTTCAGTTCTTTCACTCTCTTGGAATGGCGTATTTCGCAGGCCATCGGTGTCGGTAACAAACCGTTCACAGCCATTGCCGTCAATCCGGTTCCCATTTGGCTGTTCGGGTTGTATTTGGTAGTCCATTTTGTTCCTTCCGATGCGTTCGGTGTCGGAAGCAGTGACAGCGGAATGAACTCCGTCCGTCCCTCCTTGTTGCACACCTTCAATCCCTGTGTCTGCACGGTGGGCAATAAACCATATCCTGTCTCTTCTGTGCGGTGCTCCGACGGCACAAGCCGGAATAAGAATCGGCTGGACGGAATATCCCTCTTGCTCAAGGTCTCGGCAGATGGTTTCGATAACGTATTGCTGGCGGTGCTCCTGCACCGTGTAACCCTCTCCGAAAAGAGAGGTTGAACGCTCCACTTCAACCTGCGTGCCGGGTTGTACCATCGTAATGATTCCAGCAACGTTTTCACCAACGACCCAAGCGGGTCTGATTTCGCGGATAGATCGTAGCATTTGCGGCCAGAGGTAGCGGTTATCTTCCGCTCCTCTTCGCTGTCCGGCAAGGCTGAACGGCTGGCAGGGGAATCCTCCGCTGAGCACATCGACTTTTCCTTTCCACTTGCGGAAGTCTGTTTTTGTAATATCTTCATAACTTTCAGATTCTGGAAAATGATATTTCAGTATTTTTGAGCAGAACGGGTTTATCTCGCAGTGGAAGGCATTGTCCCAGCCCATCCAACGGGCTGCGAGGTCAAATCCGCCGATACCGGAAAACAATGAAGCGTGGGTGTATGTGCGTGGTGAGTTCATTTCTTTTCCTGTTCTTCCTGTTTCTTTGACTTCTCCATGTACTCATAAATCCGCTTTTGCTCCTGCTCTATTGCGGCATTAATCAAAGCGACATCTTCATATCGTTCCGATGCAATGAGGTCTTTCTTTATGGCATTTAGTTGGTTCAGGTAAACCATATCGTTCTTGTACACAAGAAAGTCGATGCGTTTATCAATCAACAGCAAAAACTCACTCATTGTGTTGATTCTTTCAGACATCTTACGGTAGATACGTGTGACAACGATACAGATAAACGATACTGCAAGGCAATTTACCAATGCGATGAAAAGTTTGAATATAAAATCTAATGTTTCCATATAAATAAAAGTTCTTATTCAAATAAAGATTGTTGTACATAAGCTCCTTCTTTTGTTTTCACCTCTCCGAAACAAGCCTTTCTGAACCGTTCTTCTTGCTTCTCGAAGTATTCCCGGCTGATTTCTGTGGCATAGAAATCGGCACCGTAGCGGTAGGCGGCTATGCGGTGGCTTCCGCTCCCCAAATGGGTGTCGAGAATCTTGCATCCCGGATTGGCAAAAGTCTTCAGCAGGTAGGCATAGAGTGCTATGGGTTTCTGCGTGGGATGAAACTTGTCCTTGTCCGCTTCGCCACCTTTTACACTGATTCGGATGTGCTTTGCCGGTCTGTCGAAGGAAGTCCACGCAAATTCACATTGCGAGAAGTTTTCCCATACCTGACACTTGTCCCAACAGACGAAACAGCGTGTAGGTGGAAGCGGGAAATAGTTTCCGCCCCAAATAATCTGATTGCGGCTCACACGGCGCAACTCGTCAAAGTATTCGGCAGGCGGCCGTGTGTCCCATTGTGTCATGTCTCCACGGTTCAACGCCCTGTCACGCAGCTTCCCACCCCCATACGTGCTCTTCTTGTCAAGGCCGTATGGCGGGTCCACAATGGCAAGGTCGAAGAACTTGTCGGGGATGGTAGCCATGTACTCCATGCAATCTATGTTATGTACTTCGCTTATCGGCATTCTCTTGTTTCAGTTAAAGTTTAGCATCGTGCCGGGCATCGAACCCGGACCTTCCCCGCCAGTGGGGGATGTGCTTGCCGCTTACACCACACGCTTTTCTGTCAATCGAAATTAAAGTTGTCCTCTTCGTCCGGCTCTTCGTCCGGCATATCGTTCCCGAAGTCCATTGCTTTCAGGATGGCCCAATCGGGGATGTATGTCTCATTCATTCCGCTGCCTCCTTCTTCTCTTCCTCCGCATCTGCACCGTTATAGGGATACACGTCCATGATTGCCGTTTCCTTGATGCTTGCCGCCGTATAGTCGGCAAGGGAGGCTTTCATTCCTTCGTCCAGTCGCTTCATGGCATCGCGTATGTCGATGGCTTGAATCAGCAGGCGCGTGGATGTTTTCTTCTCAGAGCCGGTCTTTTCGTCCAACGTGATGAAGAACAACTTCACTTCAAACCAGCGGTCGGCTTGCGGGTCTTCGCTCGTGAATACTTCGCTGTAGTTGGCCCGCTTGATGTCGCTTACGGTGAACTCGCCCGTGATGAATGGCTGCACCTCTTCGATGATGCGTGCTTCGGCTTCGGTAAAGCTGAGTGCATCGACAAGATAAGGCTCTACTACTTTCTTGTTCATTCCGTTCTCCATTGTTTTCTCGTAACGGATTTTGCAAATAAACCAGGTGTGCATCATGTTCTTTTAATTTTTATGATTATTAATATAGACTATTGTCATTACGCAGTAATTGGCGAGGTCGAGCAGGGTGTCGGAAATGCTTTCCTCTTTCACCTGTACTTCTACGCCTTCTTTTGTGAGCGATAGGAAGCGGCGTACCTTGTCGCCGATGCGGATTTTGGCAACGAGCAGGCCATCTTCGTCAAGCGATTGGTCGAAGGAGTTGCCATAGTCGGCGTTCTTCTTCCGGTAGATGGAAACCATGCGTTCGGAGGTTAGATTTAGGTCGAAGTTTTTGAAGGTGATTACATTGAAGGTTTGCATTGCTTTTGCTGCAAGCAATGAAAGAAATAATATCAAATCTTCTATGTTATTTTTCTCTTTATCGGACTTATTCCGCAATTTTTTAATTAATGATATTCTAATAGAAGTTTGATTAAACAACTCTCCAATATGCGTTCTGAAATCTTTTATAAAAACTTCGTTCACTTTCTTGCTGTCGCTACTTGCGATTGCTTTTTCCAATTTCTTTTTTTCTTGTTCCTCTTTCTTCTTCGCTTCTCTCCTCATTCTTAGAACAAGTTCGGATTTGTCTTTATCGTGGATGTCGTCTGATTCAGACAAAACGTTACTACTTGCTCTCTCCTCGATTGCGTTTGTTGCTTCTTCAAACGTCTTCGCTTCATTAATTTTTGTTTTCATGCTTTCAATTCCTTTACTTTAGTTTTATCAAACACCTTCAACGTATCTTCCAGTTCTTTCCCGGCCTCCGTCAGTAACGCCGAAACCGCTTTCTTTGTTTTCAGCTCCATATAGAGAGCCTTCAGTGTTCCCATGGGCAGCACGCCGTTGTTGGAGCGGGCTTCCTGGCGCAGCTCTCGGCACCTCACTTTGCGCTCGTCCTCTTTCTCCGGCAGCAGCACGTGGTCTTCGATGCACAAGCGTCGGAAGGTGGCGATGGCACTTTCGGGCACGGAGTCCGGGAGCGATTGGGCAAGGTCGATGGCATCCGTCTCGCCGTTGTCGGTGTAGGGTATGGCGGCAATCTCCTTCAGCAGGCGGCGCACATTGGCAGGCGTGCCGACGCGTGCCAGAAGGGTGCGAATGCAGGACACGGAAAGCCGTCCGTGCTCCATGCGGATGCGCAGGGTGGCTATGGCGTACTCCGTGAAGTCTATTTGCAGGGAGACGATGCCGCTTTCGATGAGCTGGAGAAGTTCCTCGCTGGTAAGTTCCTTTTGGAATTGCGCGCAAAAGGCACGCACCGCCTTCACCTCGCGGCTTTCATCGTCCATCATGCTCTTCCGGTTCCCTGACAACAGTCGCATCAGTTCCTTCGCGGAGCAAAGAATCTTCTCGTTATGCTGGCTCTTCAGGCGGGTCATGCTGCCGAATCCTTCCAGCAGGCGGTCCACCCGCTCGCAGATAAGGTCGTAGAGTTCGATGCCGGTGTGGCAGAGCATCAGCACCATTTGTATTTTGGCACCCAATTCGCTTTCCGGCACGCGGTCTTTGTCGAGCACGTTCTTCGAGGAGAGGTAAATCTGCTCCATCAGCGTGGCATACCTCCGCTGGAAGACCACGTGCAGCTTCGAGGTGAGCGTGCCTCCGTCTTCGATGTAGGTATCCACCAGCGAGGGGAATATGCGTCGGCAAAAGGTATGAACCATGCTTCGGTCGTGCTGGTTGCTTCGCGAAATGAGGTCGCGCGACACGTCGCGCATCTGCCGGGCGTGACGCTTCATCTGGTGTCGCATCATGCCTTTCTCTTCCAACCCGCTGCACACGTCATAGACGTATTTCTGCATCAGGTTGGCAAGCATTATCTCCGTCATCAGCAGGTGGCCGTTCAGTATGTCGGCGGCGGCCATGCGCTGTTGGGCGTTTGCCTCACGCATCTTCTGTGCGTAGATGCTGCGGTACAAAAGCCCGCTGTTCTGCACACTGCGGATGGCGGTTTCGTTTTGTTCGGTACGCAGGTCGCGGGTGAAGTGGCTGGAAATGGGCGACATCATCCCGTGACCTGTCATCAGTCTGTTCATTCTGTTGGCTTGATTAGGTTGTTAGTGGTCGTTTTCTTTCCCGGAATCAGAAAGGAAGGTCATCGTCCGGCGCGGGTGCCTGTGCGGGTATCACTTCCTTTTGCGGGGCGGTGTCGGGGTCGGTCGGCAAGGGGGCCGCGTCTTTCCGGCTTTCGAGCATACGCATGGTGTCCGCATAGATTTCGGAGCGGTAATAGGTGATTCCGTCTTTCTCGTAGCTGCGGGTGCGGAACTTGCCTTCCACCATCACCAACGCGCCTTTCTTCACGTAGCGTTCTGCGGTTTCCGCAAGACCATTCCACAGCACCACCGGAATCCACTCCGTTCGCTTCTGCACCTCGGTGCCGTCTTTTTTGGTGTAGCCAGGTTCGTCACACGCCATGTTGAATTGGGCGACTTTCTTTCCGCTCTCTGTGGTTTTCACTACCGGGTCGGCTCCCAACCGCCCGATAAAAATGCAATTATTAAACATATTCTTTAAGTTTATTTATCCAATCCACGGTTGTCTTCCTCCCAAACGGTAAGCCCCAGGAAGCGGGCTATCCGGTATTCCATCCGTGCTCCACGGCTTTGCTTCCAGTCCTTCTGAAGGAAGATGCTTCCGCAAGTGGCGAGCATCAGGATGTCAACGGCCATGTGCATCCAGTAGGGGCGCGACGGTTTCAGCCCGTTGTTCATCGGGTTTACGGGGTGCATTCCCATCATGCGGATAATGTTGTCGGCATCACGGAATTTCCTCAACGCATACAGGTAGTTGTACCCGCCTATCTTGCCGGAGTTATAGCACCGCTTTTTGCGGGGGATTTTCTTTTTCTTTTCCATCTTACTTATTATATATATCTGACACCGATTGTTACGTCCACCGGCGTGTCTTTCATTGTGGAGAAAGCACGCAGAATCTTTTCCTTCAGTTCCTGCACGGGCAGGCGAAGCACCTTCATTTCCAGAATTTCCAACGTGAGGTGATTCCCGCTTCGGGTAATCAGTTCCAGACTGTTGACTATGTACGGATTTTCTATCATACGCCATTAAATGAAACCGCCCGTACTTCGACCTGCAAAGAGGGGATTGCGTGGAAGAAGCCGGGCGGCATATATATTAAACCCTAATAAACAAAATATGGCAAACGACAATATCTTCCCCTCTATTGTCTGCCGCAAATATAATAAGAATTACCGAAAAGAAAAGCAATGAATGAAATAAAATATAATAAAACACAGAAAATAATCTGTTTTTCCCCGCGTTTATGCAGAAGGGAGAAGCGGAAGTGGAGAATACCTCTGAAAAACCCCTAAACAGGTTGGCTGCAAACCTCTCGAGAGGTTTGCAGCAATCCTATATAACAGGTTTGCAGCCATCCTCTAAAGAGGTTTGCTGCAAACCACTTTTGGGGTGTTTCCGTATGTTGTACAACATAGTTTTTTAAGGAGGTTTGCAGCAAACCACCGTGTTTTATTTCACCGAAATGCGCGCTTTCGTGACCTCTGCAATGCGGTTGATGAAAGACAGGTGTTTCCCGTCCTCGTCCTTGATGGCGAGTACAAAGCTGCCTTCCACTCCCTTGCGAGCATCACGGAAGTAGAGCGGCGCATCTTTGTAGGCGTACATCCATTCGGATATGACCGTACCGGCATAGAAGTCTTCTATGCAGAGGTAGTAGGTCTTGTTTACTAAATGGGCATTGTTGTTCATCTGTCGTTCTCCTTTATGGAATTTATTTCCATACATATTTAAGTTTGTCAATACTGAAATCCTCACGTAAGTATAATTTCCCCAATTTCTCAAATTTCTCCTTGACCAGTGGGAACTCATTCAACGCATCTACAATTTCTTCATTCCGAATCGTACTATCTTCCACAAGGAAAATGGTCTTGCTTCCACCCCGCTTATCGTCAAGGCTTGCTGGAAAACCTATACAAGAGTAATTACGGAATCCAAAAAATATGAAAGTCTTTTTTTCCTGTTTGAAAAATCCGCAACAACTCGTAAACGCATCAACATCTTCGATTTCCCTCAATTCCGATTCCGCAAATTTGCCACGTAAAGGAATTGCGTAATGATAGGGATGCCCGTTTGTACCGAAATATGCCACTCGTGCCATAATCTTTTCATTCAATAGTTATACAATTCTGTTGTTCTCTTTTATGAAATTTATCTTGTTGTACGCTTCAAGAAGCTTCTCTTTCGTCTTGTAAACTACTCCTTTGTACATGAAATGTGTATAAGTCCTTCCAAACTCAAATTCATTCTTCTTTTTGGTGCACTTGCACATACCGATACCATACTCATCATTCACGTATGTGGAGCAATGTTCGTGTGCCATCGCAAGATGTGACACCATCCTGAATGGTATCTTTAAAAGTTCTTCTGCTGTCATATATAGTTCATTTTTTATAAAATCCTTTTCGCCCGTGTCGAATTTACAAACCCGTTCTTCTTCAGTTTCCCTTCGCGTATCAGCCGCAAATCGTCCACCACAATAACGGGTATATCGGTTGCCATTGCATCATACCCGACTATGCGGATAATGTCAAGGGCAACCCCCATTGCTACCAGGCGTTCCGCCGTTTCTTGCGTGCATCCGTCAAATCCGCTTCCTTGCGAACAAATCATAATCCACGGCGCACCAAACGGATTGTGGCTGGCGAACATCCGTTCGGGGAACCGCCTGATAAGCGAAAGCAGGGGTGTGAACTCCTCCTTCAGTGTATTGAGGTGCAGCGTATAGGACACCCCGCGCACCCCTTTTACGGATACGCTACCGATGCTGCCGGCTTTTGCCTTGCAGCGGTCAAATGCTTTGCTAACATAAGAAGCGGACAGGTTCATACTTTTATACGTTTATACTGTTATACATTCATACGTTTATACTTTTCAATCTTCATCATTGGAATTTTTCGCCTCCATATCCTCGTCCGGGCACGGAAGTATCTCTTTCAGTTCCTTCGGTTCCTCGCCCATGCGGTAGAAGAACAGGACGCGCGTATGCTTCTTCTCGCGGGGAGCCTTTGACGGGCGGTCGCCTGCGAACGGCGTTTCCCATGCGTAATGCCTGGGCCAGTTCCCCCTGTCGGCACGGAACACGATTCGCGGATTCACCACATACTGCATATTCAGGCAGTAGAGCTTTATCTTCTTTATCAGCTCCTCGCGGTTGCGCTTGATGGATACTGTAGTCACTTCCTCGCCGCGATGATTCAGGTAGCTCATCACGACATCCTGCAAGGAGAGCGGGCGGCAGAAGTGCCACGGGTCGGCAAAGAACTTGTTGGCCCACTCGATGAACAGCGCATCCTTCAGCGAACTATATATGATGCGCATTACGCCGTCGCGCTCCATCGGCGGGATGATGGGTTCGGGGTTGGCAAGGTAGAACTGGCAGCACTGCATCATCCAGTGGGCGGTCAGGTTCAGCTCCTCTTCGGTGGCGTTCTTGATGATATCCTTGCCAAACTTCGTGTAGGGTGTCACCTCACGGATTCCGCCGCTGTAATTCTCCGGGTGGTAATAGTCGGAGAACATACCGATGTGTACACGGCGTGCGGTGGAAGGCTCGTTCAGGTCGAACGACATGGAGTTGGAAGTGACGCAGATTTTCGGCGTGCGGTCGGGCGGCAGCGTCACCTCGTTGTTGTAGAGCGTCTTGATGGTGATACGTTGCGACGCGTTGAAGAACTCGTCGCCCGAAACCTCCTTGCGCAGGTCGTCGATGAATATCACGGAGTCTATCGTGTCTTTGAACTCCGCGAAGTTGCGGGCAAAGTTCTCTTTGGTCTTCAGCCCCTTTCCGGGCACATAGCAGGCGTTGCGCACCACGGATAGCAGGTCGAGCATGAAGCTCTTTCCCGTACCGCCGTTGGAGCGGCCCTCGTCGGCCACGGAGTAGTCGGTGAAGAACGAAATGCGGGGCGTTACGCCGGTCCTGTATCGCGAAAGCAGATAGCCCAATGCTGACACCTTGCTGACAAAGTGCATATCCTGGCGTTGCTTCTCTTCGGCGGTAAGCGGCATACCGACCTCTTCTTTCTTCCAATGCACACGTGAGGCATCGTAGAGCAGTTGCAGGGTGGGAGGAAGCTCTTCCATCGGCTTGTTGAACTTCAGCTTGTATCGCCACAGGCGTTCGTAGGCGGTGAAGCGGGCGGTTTCGGCGTTCCGTTCGTCTTCGGTCAGTTTCTTGTCGGCCATGCGTTCCTCGAAGCGGCTTTTGGCGATGTCGTATTCGGGATTCTTCACTATCTCGAACAGCGGCTCGCGCACCGGCGTATAGTTGTAGTCCTTGATGGCAAGGCGGTTCACGCAGAAGTCCAGGTCCTTGTAGTCCACAGGCTGCAAGCCTTCGGCAGTGACCTTCACGGCGCAATTCTTGAAGAAGAAGTGGTCGTAATCCTCTCCCCACGAGCAGAAGTTAAGGCGTGTCTCGCGGATGTCGCTCATGGAGTCTTTACCCACCTTGCGCTGTGTGCTGATGGCGTTCAGCAAATCCTCGTTGTAGAAACGGGTGTTGTTCTCCAGAAAGCGTTTCATAATTCCTCTTGCCGTCGGCAGCGAATCACGCTCGTCCACCACTTCCACGATGTTGTTCTTCACGTGTACGAACTTCTGATTTTGCGCTTCGTCCCGGTAACGGAAGAACCCGTTTGCCGAAAGGAATTGCGACATGGTTTCAAAGTTTATGGTATATTTTTCGTTGATATATTCCTGTTTCTCCTCGTCGGTCTTGCGGTGCCGCTCCACCTTCCAGAATCGCATACTCTTTGCCGTATGCAGCAGGTTCAGGAAACGGCTGTTCACATCGTCGCGGCAAAGGTTGCTGTCGCGGCGCATCACGTTGGGGTAGAAGTTGAAGAACTCTTCCGCATCCTTGCACTGTTTCCGGCTGCGTGGGTTGTACTCCTCCTTCAGCGTTTCGGGCAGGTAAATCACCTTCAGGTCGATGTGGCGCAGGGCAAGCCGGTGCATCTGCTCGATTCCGGTCTTGTCGATGTCATAGAGCACATAAACCGAACAGGCAATATCGAACAGCGAGCGGATGGTGGCATCGGATATCTCCACGCTTTCGGAGTGCGGAAAGACCACGTGCGCGTCGCTGTGGAAATAGACATTGATGGCATCGCGCGGACCGGAGCAGATGACAATGCGGCGGAACACGCGCTTGTTGATGCGCTGCCCGTCCTCCTTGCGCTCCACCAGCACCACCGGATGACCCTCTTCGTCCGAAGTCTTCACGTTACCCGTCCGAAGGGCTTCCATCACGTCGTTGTCGCCGTATAGCTGTCCGGCATAGTCCGGCTTGTAGCCGTCGCTTTTCCACCAGGCGAACTTATACGCCGGGCGTTTCTTGCCGTCGCTGTCCGTCTTCGGCTGCGAATAGGGTTCGTACTTGCGGGCAAACCATCCTCCTTTCTCGTCGGGATAGTGGAACAGGAAGATGGGGTAGCTGGGCGAAGACGAAATCTTCTGGCTGCGAAGGCGCAGGTTCTTGTCGGGCTTCGCCGGATAGATGTAGCTTTCCAGCGGGTAGAGGTTGAACATCTTCGTGAGCAGCGTGCTGTCGAAGTTCCCGGCGGGGCACTCCTTGCGGTAGAAGTCCTTTCCAAAGGAGTATTTATATTGGATATCCCCGTTTTCGTCAAAGCCCACCGGCAGCGACTGGCAACCCAAAGCGTTCAGCTCCATGTTGGTGAACGCCCCTTCGCGCAGCGTGTAGGTGAATGTCTCCTGCGGCCGCACAAACTCCGCTTTCCCTTCGTTGCCGTAAGCCGCGCCTTCCAGTTCGATGCCGAAGTCGCTCGACAAGCGGCGCACGGCCGAAAGGAAATCGCTCTTTTGGTAGGAGGCTCCCAACAACTTCTGCTGCAACATGATTGCGCCCCAACCGCCCACGCCGCACCCGTAGCAGTTGAATCCCGCGTATGCCTTCCCCTCTGCCGGACGCGCGTCCACGGAGAAACTGCCGTTCGTCTCTACGTGGAACGGGCATTTATAGAAGGTGGCCTTTTCGCTTTTGCGGTCGGGCGCATATCCGTTGGCGCGCATTACATCGGTCAGAGGGATGGAGTTCAGGGCATGAATGGTTGATTCGGAAATCATAGATGGCGTCGAATAGTATGGGGTGTTTCAGTTATAGGTTTTCACGGTGGTTTTCTTCCGGTGCAGGGCTGTTGCACACCAATCCGATTCGCCGGTACGCTTCGCAGACCAGCCTTATCTGGTGGAAGCAGTCGTCCACCGAATTGTGCTTCACTCCCTCAAACTCGAAGTCCTCTTCATTTATGCCCATTTCCTTGACAACGGTACGGACATCGCGTTTGTTCCAGTAGTCGTAAGGAAACGGCTTCTCCACAAATTTCCGAAAGCACCACTCCAACTTCGGAAAGTCGAAGTCAATCCCCCGGCTCCACATGACAAGCTCGTACTGTTCGGCCAATTCGGACAAGTATCTATATGCTTCATTGATTGCTTTCACCACCGGCACCTTCACCATTGACAGAATGCAGGATATGGCTTTCGGGTCTTGCTTCATCCACCACTCCTGACACCCCACCATATCCATGCCCGCCATGAAGCAGGAAGCAAGGTCTATGGCACAGTGGAAGGGTGCGCGTCCATCGAAAGGAACGTCCACCTGCTTGCTGATGCGAAAAGGCACAAGGGCGATGCTTAGCAAGCCTGCATTTTCTTTCAATGACACGGTTTCCATATCACACATAACGTCCATTCTCGGCTTTTTGTTTTCGATTTTTTTCATTTTTCTTTTCTATTTGTTTTTGTTTTTATTTGGTCAGTTTGCAAACCGCAAATCAAAACCTATTTCTTCAAACACTTCGTATATCACAGACTTCAGTTCGTCTTCGCTGAAGAAAAGGCGGTCGGCTTCGAGCATGGTAACGGCATTTGACCTCACTTCCACATCCTCGCAGAATCTACAGTTCTTCAGCTCGTCGCCCAACGTGCGGAGCGCGGACAGCGGAGCCGACTCGAACAACAATGTCATTCCACACTCGCCCTCTTCCATCCCGTTGAAGGTGCATACGGTCTTCTCGAACCTTCTGTTCCATTGTTTCCTGTACTTTGCCATATTCATTCTTCATTTAATACAGCCTTTTCCCACGTAGCATTTGCACCAGTTCCGACCGGCTGGATGCACCCAACTGAGCGAAGATGCGCTTGCGGATGTTGTCGATATTCGACACGCTGCAACCCATGGCACTTGCCATGTCTTCGTAGGACAGCGATGTGTTCACAATCAGGTCGGCCACCTTTGCCTGTGTATTGCTCAGTCCGCATTCGTAGATAGGATTGCAGCAGACGATTCTCTTCTCCTTCAGTGCCGGATTGAATCCGTTGAAAGGGCAACTGTAACGCTCCGGGCAAAGCGTAAATTCGGGATGAAAAGTCCCGTCCTTCTCATGGTCGAGAATCTCATCCTCCCGGCCGAAGCAGCAGTTCAGGCTTACAAGTGCCAACTCCGAACGGTAGCGTGCGGGCACGTTCTTCACGGCCGCGTATGCCTTTCCCAACCGCTGTTTCAGTTTCAGGTCGGCGGCTACCAGGTGTGACGGATAGTACTGTTCCATTTCGGCCAGGTAGCAGTCCACGAACTCGATGCCCGTCTTCCCGTCGTTCCTGACGGTCAGGGTCTCCCCGTTATCGAACTCTATCCTTACATATCCGTCCCGGAGGCAAGTGTGCGCCTCCCATTGGCCATAATCAGACATTCTCATAAACAACCTCCCCTCTTTAGTCATTTATTTATTCTTTAGATTCCGCTTTTTCTTCGTTATTCTCCCCGTTTCCGTCCACGGCGTTCTCAGTCCCCGATTCCTCTTTGAACCGTTCGTAGGCCGCATTCAGTCCGATAACCTCAAGTTCGGAGAAGTTCTGAAGCGTGAACCGCTTTCGCACCGTGTTTTCGCTAATACCTTTGGTTTCCATAAACCGGCAGAAGTCCGTTTTCCGGCATTGCTCCCAAAAAACGTAGATGTTACCCTCGTAGTCCGGTTGGAACGCCACGATGCAGTTGGCTATTCCCTCGAGTTCCCACTCTTTCACCAGGCTTCGGCGAAGTTTCCCGTAAACGGTCTGGATGTTCAACCCGTATTCACGGATTAGAAACCTCGTAAATGCCAATCTGTGACGGTTTTCTCTCCTTCCGCCCAAAAAAACTTTTTCAGTGCCCTTTACCATACTTTTAGTCGATTTCATTTGATTTTGACTCATGGATTTTCTGCTTTTTATTATATTTGAGCCACAAATGTAATAAAATTATAGTAATAAGGTAGTAATAACTGCATAAAATTATGCAATAATTACATTATAAATATTATGTATCGGTTCAACAAATTGCTATATAAAAACTTAAGCGGTCTGTTAGGAATGACTAACGACGAGTTCTCGATGAAGGTGTTTGGCATCAAAAGTAAATATTTAATGCGCTATAAATCAGAGGATAGAATAACAGTCAATGAATTGGTTGGTATCTGCAACCGGTTTCACATCAGCTTCTCCCACTTCATTTCTTTGGACGAATCGGACATATTCACGAACGATTTATCTAAATATGTAATCAATGCGCAAATTTTCGCTCCTATTACCTTCCACGCCGAAAACATCCAGAACATCTATGGGAGCAACGGCCTTGCAGGTGGAATAACGAAAAGCGCGTTCTCCAAACAGATAGGAATATCCCCTAAGTCAATATACCTATATTATTCAAATCCGGCTAACTGCACGATGAAACTGAAAATGCTGTTTGACATCTGCAACCGATATGGGATAGACATCAGCTCGTTCATAGAAGACAGGAACATACCGCTCCCGCAAAACAAAGACCTTCACGCGACAAGCACCGATGAAACAGTGAAGCTGAACAAAGAGCTGCTAAGACTGAGAAACATTGTTGCTGAAGGCAGGATAAAAATCATTGAGCTTTCCAACGAGAACGAACGCTTGAAGGCGGCACATGGGAATTACGGAATGGTGTCGGATAACGCCTCAGTGTACGCACCATGCACGACTTCTATCCGAAAATGGACGTTCAACAAGGCATTGCTTGATTCTCTCCCAATGATGACCGAAACAGCGAAAGACAAGTTCTTCAAACAATTCGGGATGTGCAACCCGTCCGCGCAATATAGAGACGGAAACATTCCGCTCGTCATGCTGATAGACATCTGCAACCTGCTTCACATCAGCGCACGCCACTTTTTCCTGCGTGGAGAGAGCGGCGAGCATCCGGCTATGAGCTTAGACGATTACCGTTCGGCAGACTACAGACAGGTGTCATTCAAGCCTGAAGACTTTCGCTATCTCATCGGGAAAGGGAACCTTACAGGCATGAGCATGGGCGAAATGCTGGAACGAATCGGATTCAGCAAAGACCGCTTCTACAGCTACCGTGACGGGAAAGCGGACAACCTCCGTGTGGATGACATGACGGGCCTGTGCAACGCGCTTAATGTATCTCCGTTCTGCTTCATCCAGGACAGGAACCACGTGAACGCATACAGCATAACACAAGCGGAGTTTTTCTTGGAAGAGAACCGGATGCTGCGGATGGAGAATATCCGATTGAGGGAGAAACTGAGAAAGAAGGAGAAAGGGAGCGAATGAAGGAAGAATAACCAAAACAATCAACTTAAAGTAAGATATTATGAAAAACAAAATGTTCGCATCAGCAGTGTTGCTGTTTGCCGTGCTGTCTTCTTGCGTCAATCGCATCGCCGAAGACGAAACGCCTGCAAGAGAGTTTATCTTCCAGGCATCTCTTGTGTCTGAAACCATTCCGTTCTACGCCCACACACGTGGTACGAATGCCATCAACTCCCTAATGGTATTTGACTGCATGGACGGGAAACCGCTCCAGACGCTCTCACAATCGTCTGCTTCCGATGGATTTGGGACTATTCCGATGTCTTTGACCTACGGAAACCATGAACTGCTTTTTGTAGGACACAAAGCGGAAGAGCCTTCTTTCTCCTATCCGTCTGTCACCTTCAATGAGACACACGACACTTTCTCATGCCGGATGCTGCTGACGGTGGACGAAGATACAGAAAACTCGCAAAGCGTGCAACTTTCGCGTTGTGTGGCGGTTATAAAGGTGGTGGCTACCGATGCCATTCCTGAAGGCGTATCCGCATTGCGCATGAAGCTGTCTTCCTGCTACAACACTCTTGACATCGCTACCGGTTGCGCTGCGGGACAATCGGCAGAAGCCGTCCGAACCTTTACTTACTCAACTTCGCACATCGGCAAGCCTGGAAGCACCTATTCTATATACACGTTTGTGCCCAATCGTGAGTTCACGACAGATGTAACGGTGGAAGTGCTGAATGCGGACGGTTCTGTCAGAACTGCCGCATCCGTAAAAGGTGTGTCTGTAGAGCGAAACCGGAAAACCGTTCTTACTGGAGAGCTGTTCGGGAGGGGAACAGACATAATTGTGGATGTAAATGACAGTTGGGGCGAAGACATTAATTATCCTATTTAAAAGGAAGAGCCACGTGAAGGCTACCTCCGCTTCAGCTTCCGCAGAAGCCGTGCGACAATCCAGACCGCTTCGGCCGCAAGCAAGGCGAGCGCATAGCCCCCGTAGTCTATCCGAAGCCGTTCCCATAGAGTCAGCTTCCGCTCTACCTCGTAGGGAACGGGTACCTTTTCCGTCCGGTAACGGTCGATGAAGTAGGGGACTTTCACCACGACCGTCGCCATCGGCCAGATGCCGAGCGAGTGGTGCAGGAACTCGCCATCCCAACGGGCGTAGCTGTAAGCGTAGGGGTTGCAGAGGAAGGAAGCGGTGTCGCGCACCGCCACGCTGTCCCTGTATGGGACAAGCCGCTCCACAACGGTGGTGTCGTGCATGGATATGCTGTCCGTCACCCTGTGCTCCACCGGCAGATAGACAGTGCGCGGGGAGCACGAGCACAGATAGAGTATCAGGAACCCGCAAAGCAGCCTTACGCATCCCCACACAAGGCCTTTCAGTACGCTTGTGCAATCAGTCCGTCTCATAACGCAAGCACCTGTTTACGGTTTTCCCCGTCGCGCCGGAAGCTGACGTGAACCCAACTGAATCCCTTCTCGTCAATCAACTGGTCGAAAGGAAGGCCGAGCGACTGAATCAGGTAAAACAACCTCTTGTTCTCTCCCTTCGTGTTGGGCGTTCCTACGATGTCGGCCGCGCAGCCTTGCCGGTGGTCGCTTGTCGGCGAACCTCCTACCGCCTTGTTCAACGCTTCGCAACGGTATCCGCTTGTCACCGTGATGGGTTTTCCATACGCCTCGCGCAAGGGGTCGAGCACCGTTTCCACCAATGCCTGCACGTTTGGAATGAGTGCCTTCGGAAGGCGGTTGTCTATTCCCTTCCGGTCGGCGGTCTCCGAACGGACAAACTCAGCAATCGTAAAATGTTTCATTTCTTTTTCCTCCTAATTTTTTGTATTCAGGTTATCTCTTCAGACAGGACTACCCAAACGGCAACCCCATCCTGAAAGCGAATTTACGGGAAATGGATGAAAGCCGATAGGACAAAAGATTTAACATTTTCCGTCCTACCATTTGCCTGCTTGCCGGGATATATTTGATCATAGACAGCAGGCAATGGTGCCCGCCGTAACTTTAAATTTAAGGACATGGGACTTTCTTACAAAGTAGAACACAAGTCGTTCGGGTTCGACAAAGAGAAAAAGAAACGCTATGTGGCAACCGCCATGCGTTACGACACCGTGAGCTTCGAGCGCGTGATAGAGCAAATCTCCATCCGCAGCGGCATCAACAAGGCATTGTGCCGTGCCGTGGTGGAAACGATGGTTGAATCCATGGGCACGTGGATGCTCGAAGGCCACGGTGTCAGTTTGGGGCAGATAGGCTACCTGAAACCGGCAATCACCAGCAAGAGCGCGGAGGTGAAGGGCGAAGAAAAGATTCTCCGCAAGAGGGTGCTCTTCCAGCCCAGCAAGGCGTTCAAGCAGATGATTGACGGCATGAGCATCGATAAAGCAGAAGAGGATAACGCCGGAAGCGGAAGCGGTACGGGCGGCAGCGGCGGCGGTACCGGAGGAACCGGAGGCGGCACCGGAGACGGTGGAACGGATTTTGAATAAGTTGTAAATTAACGCCTGAAATGCCTATTTTAAGGCAACAGAGGCGGCGGCTCGCGAGAGTAGCCGCTTTTTTTTATGCCCGCATCCGCACATCAGGCCGCCATACCCCCGAACTCCCGTGCCTACGCCGCACGGGTGGCGTGCCTATGCCGTCAAAGTTTCGTAGGCTTGCCGGAAAAACGGCGTAGGCTTGTCACTTCCGTGGCGTAGGCACGCCGCTGTGCTTGTATGTGCCGGAAACCGACTGTCCATTCCACCGGTCATCCCCGGCATCGAACGCCCCGATTTATGCACATTCGTTAACTATTTCGCAAACATTCCTTAACCGTTGTTTCGGTATGTGCCGAAAAACGGCAAAAATAGAAAAATGCTAACTATATATTTTACCGTTGCAGCAATAGTGGCAACAATGATTATAAGACGATTACGTACATATCAAAGTAAATACATTTCTTAAATTGCAACTTCTTGTAGAAATTCTGCAAAATGTACAACACTAATTATCAGCAAATTAAATAGTAAAATCGTGTAATCATTTTTCTTTTGCAGAATTTTGCGCTTACCCTTGACACGCTATTTTTTTTCAAACCGTCCGAAACCGGGCTTCCGTCACCCGGCAGGCGACGCCGAAAGCAGGAGTATTTTTCCTCCCGATTGCGCTGCGAACGAAACCCGACCGAACGGGAAAATCAAGCGGGAGAGAATGCGGGCTTCCGAATTGCCGAAGGCAAAAGGAAAGCCTGCGCGCCCGCATTCTCTCCCGACTTCCTTTATATCCATCCTCCAGGTAGAAAAAAGAGCTTGCGCAACGGACAAAAAGGAAAAAAGCATGAGAGCGTTGAGTTTATTCTTTGAAAAAAATACCGTTTTTAAATACTACTATATTCTCCTACAAATAGCAATTCAAGGATAATTAAGAAAATATATAGATATAATAAGCTGAAAATCAGAAAAATAAATTTAGAAAACTTTGTTGCAGCTTTTTCGCAAGCCGTTGCTACAGCGTGGCGGTGCTGGCAACAAAAGCCCTTCGGCGTTATCTTTTATAAACGGTTTGGATTGTGCGAAGCATACTTATTTTCACTATATTTGCTCTATAAGTTATTGAAAATCAAAATAAACAAGTAAACATGAAGAAAGATGAACCTATGCCGAAAGTCCGTGTAGTCTATCTGCGGCTGAACAGCTACTACATCGGATATATGAAGGTGAAGTATGGCGTTCCCTGCCTGTTCCCTGCCATGTCCGCTCTGAGTCTTTGCCTGGAGCGATACCTCGTAAACAACCCGACCCTGCGGCTCATCACGCCGTTCTGCCACTCCGAAGCCGCCTTCCATGCAGAGCATAACGGCACATTACTGTTCGACAATGTGCCCCACCTGACCGCCGAAGAACGTGCCTCATACCTTCCCATAGCCATTCCCAATGAGATAATCCGACCCTCCGGCACCGTATCTACGTCCGCTACATGGCAGCTTTCCGCTCCCGGAACAAAGATGCTCCGCAAGCAGGTAAAGCGTGATTTTTGGGTGGCCTTCTCCGACTTCTACGACGATTGCCGGTATCGCGCCCAACGTCAGAACAGCACCGTGACACTGGACGAAGCCATCTCCGACTTCGCCTCCATCTACAACATCGACATGAAGGAAGCCGATACCATCTACCGGAACTGGTTCCGCTTGCAGAAGAACATGAAGGCTGAGATTGAAGACCGGCGTGAATTGATGGAGAAGCAATCGAACAACGTGCTTTTCTACACCGAATAGAAATTCATGCGTTCAAAGTGATAAAAAATGTTACAAAAAGAGACGTTCCCGGCATCTTTTGTCACCCGTTTTGTCACCGCATTTTTAATAACCCAAAAACACCGAAAAAATGAACTGTAAAGAACGTTACTACGACCTCATTGGTCAGATTTCAGTCTATGACGACACCGCCGTCAGCTTCGCGCAACCCTTCAACGAAATGAAGAAACACCTCACGCCCGCCGACTACACGCTGACCGGCGCACCCTTGATAAAACTGAACATCAAGCGTGACACCGGAAAGCTGAAAGAGACCTCCTCCGTGTCTGTCAACGGAGAGAGCTACGAAGTGACCGTCACCTTCGATGTAGAGCAAGTGGATGCATCGCTCTACGAAAAGCTGGACTTGCTGAAGAAAGGCTTTAATCATCTTATATTGAATAGTTTCCCCGACAACAAAATGATGGTACGCTCCACGGAATACGCCTACCGGTTCGAGTACAAGGAGAACGACGGCATCCTGCAAGGCGAGTTCACCATACAGAACATGAACGGAGCGCAGCGCGTCTTCTGACCCCGCACACGACGGCGCACGCACCTCACATCCCCGGCTTCTATACCTTATTATATATACAGGTACACGGAGCCGGGGATTTTTCTTTGGCACTTTCTTTTTTCTCCGACCTCTTTTTTTCTTTTCGGTTTCCTGAAACGCTTTTTTCTTTTGCTACGCTTTTCTTTTTGCCCGCAACATCGCGAAATACATTTATAATCAGTCCGTTTTGAGCCGAAATCCTTCTATTTCTTGTCCTTCATTCCGCGCGGGCGCGTACCTAATTTCGTGTTGTAAAACATGAATTGACAAGGAAATGGCAATAAAAGCATTACATGAGATTATGACCACCCGCATTTGGGATATGTTCCCGGATGCCTTACACGGGTATAAGCAGACGATCGACAAGAATATTGCCGAACGAATCCGCTTTGTGCCAGAAGAGGAACGATCGGACCGGCCTTATATGCTTTCGTCAAAGAGCGACTTTCAAGAAAGGCTCTATGTAAGATCTACCACATGGTTTGATTTTAGTAGGTTGGAAGATGAAGACAAATTAATTAATGTAGTCCGAATCGAAGGGGCCATTTTGCGCAATGGTGATTCCTGCTCATACGGAAGCAAAGAGCACCGGGATATCATCAAGCGTGCCGCAGATGACAAACATACCATCGGACACATAATCTACGTGGATAGTCCCGGAGGTTCTTCATACGCTAAATACGATTACGCGGAAGCGATCGGATACGCTAAAAGAAAAGGCCAGAAGGTAATCGCTCTGATAGACGGAATGTCGGCCAGTGCTGGATATGGCGTAGCCTCTCTTTGCGACGAAATCTATTTTGTCGGTGCGCACGACCAAGTTGGTTGCATCGGTACAATGGCAGCTTTTTACACCCAGAAAGACGGAGACATAAACACTATCACGCAGGAGCGTTATGTGGAACTTTACGCTACGGGGTCTCCGCTCAAGAACAAGGATTTGCGCGATGCTGCTGAAGGAGACTACAATGAATTGCAGAAAGACCTTGATCGCCTTTGCAATGACTTTCACAAAATGGTTAAGAAGAATCGTCCCAACGTTACCGAAGAGCAACTGAAGGGAGGCATCTACAATGCTGCGGACGTAATAGGCTCATTGGTTGACGGACAGGGAAACATGGCAAGTTGCATTGACCGCATCCTGAAACTTACTGGAAACACCAATGTCGGTACTTCCACTGTCAGAAGCGACACGCACGCCACCTCCGGCGCACACACCGAAAACTCAAAAACAAACGATAACCAAAACCCAAAAACAATGAAAGAATATCCCAAACTGATGTCCGCATTGGGTCTGAACGCCCTTGTGAGCGACAAAGACAACGGCCTTTACTTCACGGAAGCAATGGCCGACATGGCGGAAGCATTTGCCACCGAAGCGGAAACCATCGAATCTACTCTTTCTGCCAAGATGCAGGAGATTACGCAACTGAATGAGCAAATCGAACAGTTGAAAAAGGACCACGCCACTGCCATCGAAAAGCTGAAGAACGACCATGCCGCCGCTATTTCAGGAAAAGACGATGCGCACGACAAAGAGCTGAACGACCTGAAAGCGCAGCTCGATTCGGCCAACCGGCAACTGAAGGAAAAAGAGGACGAAATCAAGCAACTGAGCGAACAGGCCGCCGACGCGCCGCTCCCGAAAGACACCCCCAAAACGAACAGCACCGGACAATCCGATGAAGCGTTCGGAGTGAAATCGGTTATCCGCGACGGCATGACCATGGAAGAGAAGAAAGAGGCGATGAAGCAGCGTGAAGAGGAACTGAAACGGCAAATGCGATAACCGGTCGCATTCAAACCATACAACAAACAGATTATAAATAACTTAAACCTTAACACAAATGGCAGATAATTTTCATTCACTGAGCCTTGCCGATGTTACGATGTTGACGAACATCCTGGCTCCCGATGTACTTGAATCTCCCGCGTTCATCAACGCGGACATCTTCGATAGACTTCGCATCAAAGTATTGTCTGGCACCGAGTTCCAGCGTACACAGATGATATTCCGCCGCAAGGGTGGAGCAGCCCGCCAGTACAAGGAAGGAAGCCTTTCCAAGCAGGCGTTGGGTTACATGGAACAGCGCAAGCTGGAGGTTACACTCTCTGCTACTCTCTGTCAGGAGAACTTGCAGAGCTTCCGCGAAAAAGAACCGTTTAGCATCTTAGGTTCCAACGGTACCTACAATGCACCGGTATCCGAGTTCATCATCCGAAATATAGGTAAGCAGTATGCAGGCGATGTGCTGAACAACATATTCTTCGGAAAGAAGTCGTTGGGATATAACTCTCCGATGGGCCTTTACGATGGTGTGTGGACGTTGGTCGACAACGAGATTACCGCAGGTACTATCAGCAAGGCGCTGATGAACTACGTGGAAATCCAGCCGTTCACCGACTCTTCTTCCAACGCCGCAAGCGAGAACTACGAAGAGTTTGTGCGCTTCGTGGAAAGCTGGCATCCGGCTCTTCGCAATGCCGAGCACGTAGTGGTTTACTGTTCGCCCGAAACCAAACGTCGCATCGTGACCAGCTACATGAAGACCTTCACGGGCTTCCAGTCGCCGAGCGCGGGAACCAACTCCTTCCGCTTCTTCGATATGCCGAATATCGAACTGGTGTCACACGCAGCCATCGGTCGTGGAAGCCGCTTGTTGGCAACCATCCCCGAAAACATCGAGTTCGGTCTGGATACGCTGAACGACATGGCCCGCGTTTCCGTGTCACACGAACCTACCGACCAGAACATCCTCTACTTCCAGGTGCAGTCCGCACAGGGTATGAGAATCCTCGACACTGCCGGAACGAAGTTCTGTGTAAGCAACCAGGTGAACACTCAAATCGAGGAGCTTAACGGCGACTACCAGAAGAACAGCGTGACCGTTTCTTCCAACGACAATACATTGGGAACTGCGGCTATCGACAACGCGAAAGCCGAGTACGCATTGGGCGAAAGCCTGAGCATGACGGCAACGCCGACTTCTACCGGCCAGTTCGTGAAGTGGTCTGACGGAGCTACCGTGAACCCCAGAACCATTGTGTTCTCAGGCAAACCGGAAACCTATCAGGCTATCTTCGAGGCAAAGGGTAGCTAACCTGAAAATGATAAAACGACAGGGTGGAAAACTTCACCCTGCCATTTTTCAAAGAGATAAAAAACTTAAACCTTAACTATTTAAAAGAATAAAGATATGGCAGGAACAGCATTAGCGTGTGAACTGATGAATATCGGTACTTCGGCAACGAACTGTACCGAGAATTTCGCCGGTCTTCCGTCTTACATTTTGGTGGCACTCGCCGACGATTTGACGGCCGACCCTGAGTACGACAACACGAAAGCGGAATTTACGGAATCTTCTTTTGCCTTCGGCACAGGAAAGGGATTCTACCGCATCAAGATCAAGCAGAACAGTGGAAAGGTGACTTCTACCTCCAACGGTCCCGGTAAGGGATTCAGCAACGTACTGACCGCTGTGGTCGATAAAGATATGGAGAATATGTCGAAGATTCTCCGGGTAATGAACAACATGGACGTGGTGGCATTGGCACCGGACGGAAAGGGAAAGCATTATGTCGTATATGATGCAAAGTTCCGTCCCACATTGGAGACAAGTTCTGACACGGGCGACACACCCGACTCCGACTCCGGCCACACCATTACAATCACTTGTAACCCTTGCGTCTATCCGCTCGTTAAGTGGGCCGGAACGCCGCAAATGGCAGGTGAAACCGAACCGTAAGCAGTAGTGTGAATAGGGCTGACTAATTGATTAGGTTAATGGAAGGGACGTATCCGCGAGGATGCGCCCCTGTTTTTTTGACCTTTCCCGTCCAGCCGTCTTGTGCTAATTTCGACACAAACAAACTAAAAACCAAACGTGAATAGAGAATGATAACCGAAAAAGATTACATCAAGAACTTCAAACTTATGAATGAGAACGAGAAGAAAGAGTATATGGAACGCTTCGCGAAGTGGGACAATGAATCTTTCCCAAAGCTGATGGCACTTTATGACAGTTGGGAGAAAGTGCCCGTGAAGGACTTCGACGAAGGCCTGAAACTGGCTTCCACGCTGATGAACGCACGCTCATTCATCGGTGCCGCATACCAGTATTCGGCAAACCGTGCCATCGAGAAACTGAACGGATTCCTGCGCGACATACGCGAACTGAGCGGACTTGCCAAACTGAACGGAAGGCCGGCAAACGACCGGACGCATTACCGCGCCGTGGTTCCCGAAAAAGGAAGCCCGCAGGAAGACGGCACATTGAAACGAATGGAGTACAAGCCGGAAGAAGTGGATGGAAGAAGGCCGGAGCACCTGCACGAGTACATCTACCTGCTGCCTATCGACCTGCAACGCGAAACGGAGCATTTTGATGAAATGTATCTGGCACTTGCCGAATACAGGGGCAGGGTAGAGGTGCTGGTAGAGCATCCCGATTCGGACAAGGAAATGATTGCGGAATTTGCAGATAAGGCAATCCGGCAGGAGCAGGAGATACGCAAGCTGTGGGCCAAAGTGGATAAAGCCTACAAGGTAGCTGTCAACGGAGGAGAGCCGGAACCGGAGATAGACTATTATCAGGACGATAAGAAACCCGGCGAATACACCCGTGAGGAAATCGAAGCGATGGAAGAAGGGGAAGCGAAGGAACTCTGCAAGCGGAAGCGCATCGAGGCAAACAAACGCTACATCCGTCGTGCCGACGTGGAAGTGACCGACGAATACAAACGGCAAATGAGCATCCGCATCCGCGAACTGATGGGCTGGCGTGAAAGGGTGTCGGCAAAGGCACGGGAAATATGCGACAAGCACGGCATCATCATCGAGGGGTATAACGACCGTCCCGCCGATTCTTCGGAAACGGAAGAAGAGGAAAATGCCGAAGAGCAGGAAACAAAACCTGAAGAACCGGAAACAAAAGCCGAAGAGCCGGAAACAAAACCTGAAGAGCCGGAAACAAATCCCGCTAAAACGGAAACTCAGCAAGACCTGTTCGGAAAGGAGGAAGCGCAATGAGAATGCTCGAACCCTGCTGTTACCACAAGCAATTAGGCGAACTGGTAAGCGAATGCGAGAAGACAGGAAATACGCCTTGCACGCACTTCTTCAGCAACTCCGATTGGGATGCCTGCCAGTTGCTCGAATCGCTTGCCCCCTACGCCGAAGGCGGTACGCTCTGCGTGGCGATGATACACCTTGACGTGCAGATGACAGAGACGCTGCGCAAGCTGCTATTGCGCCTGCGTGTGGACGAAAGCGACAAGAGCAAGGCTGTACCCTACCTGAACCGCGTTATCCTCGTCACGCAGCCGGGAATGGGCGGAGAAGCCATTAACCAGCGCGAAGAAGTCTATGCGCAATTAGGAAAGTTCATCGACAACGGCACATTGACCGTGTGCGAGGACAACATCGGTTTCCGCTGCATCCTTGCCGGGAACAAGCGTCATCACCTGGTTGTCCAGGGAAGCCTGAACCCGCAAAAGAGCAACGCCTTGCAGATGTTTACCCTTACGGCATCCGGCCGCGAATATGACGAGACGTTGCAGATGTTTGAAGTCCGCTCACGGATGCGCAACGTCTTCCGAAAGAAACAGAGTAACCACTAAAACCGAACGAATATGCCACGTGACTTAGCACCGTCTATCTACGATAAGATAAGGAAGCACATCGAAAACTGCATCCCGCTTCAGTACATGAACCTGACGGAAGCGCAGAAGCACCGTGTGGAACTTTGCACGGATGCCTACCAGCGTCTTGCCACCGACCCCTATATGAACCTCGACAACTACCTGAAGCGGAAGTGGGGCCGCACGATGGACGAGATTCGCATCGACAAGAAGGTAATCAACTTCATCGCCGGATTCTACGACGTGGGGCAGCGGAACATATCAAAAATGAAGGTGATACGCACCTCCGAACTGCTGATGAAGACGGGTGTGGAGACCGGAAACACCAAAGCCATGAAGGACGGTGCCGACCTGCTGATGAAGGTGGAACGACTGGACCAGCCGGAAACTCCGCAGATGGGCGAGGACATGGCTCAGATGCCTATCCTGATGACAAGCGACCTGCACAAGAAGGACAGCAAGAAAAAGTCCAGCACTTCGGAAGAAATGGAACGCATCCGAAAGAAATACGGCGTGAAGATGGACGAATGGCAGGAAATGGTGGAAGTGAAGACGGGCGAATACGCCCCGGCAGGCACGTTGTTCAGAGTAGTAGAAGAGTCCGAAGAAGGGGAGAAAGAAATGCCTTACCCTTCGGAAGAGGAAGATGAATAGATAATGAAAAGGAGGGGATAATATGGCAAAAACAACCTATACCAGCAAGGAGCGCGACCAGATGCTCGACAAGGCTATGAGCAAGTCGCTCAAGAACCAGAACCTCGACATGGCCGATTCGCTTTCCAATGTGAACCTGGTCTATCTGAATCCGGCGCAGGCAACGGTCTATAACTTCGGAGCGCGCACCACCACCGTGGAAGCGGGCCGTGGTACGGGAAAGACCGACGGGCTGATTTCTCCCTACATGATTCGTTGCACGCAGAGCACGCCGCGAGGAACAGGCCTGTTCTTAGGGGTGAGCACGAAACAGCTGCTGTCTAAGACCGTTCCCAATACCATAGCAGCCATCGAACGAATCACTGGTCTTAGAGAAGGGGTTCACTTCTTCCGTGGCCACGCTCCGGCCAAATGCGGCTTTGCCGAACCCTACGTGAAGCCGCGCATTTGGGAGAACTGCATCCATTTCTGGAACGGCACGGTGTGGTACATGATATCCACCGCCACCAAAGCGGCGAGCAACGGTATGAACGTCTGCTTCATCACGGCAGACGAAGCCCGGTTCCTGCCCAAAAATCAGGTGTTGGGCGAGATACTTCCCTGTCTCCGTGGTCTGAGCGTTGACACCACGCATCCCGGCTACGACGAGAAGCTGAACCCGTTCTACAAAAGCCTGTTCATGGTGAGCGACGCGCCGCTCACCAAACGGCAGGGATGGCTTCGCGAGCGGAAGGATGCGCAGACCTACGACATCAACAAGAAAATAGCGGAAATGATAGCCGAAGCCAACGTGTGCCCGGAAATCGTTTCGTCACCGAAGTTCCAGAAGCAACTGAACCGCCTCCGTTGCCAGGCGAACATCTATATGCGATTCTCCACCATCGAGAACATCGACATCCTGGGCGAAGAGTTCATCCGAAGCATGAAGCGCGAGCTGACACCTACCATGTTCGACATTTCCATCCGAAACGTGGAGAAGGAGCGCATCAACGACGGCTATTACTGTAACCTGAACATTGACGACGTGCATGGCTACACCAACGGCGACGACGAGCAGATGGAAGCCGCCTGCAAAGCATACAATTCACGCACCATCACACAGGTATATTCCGGCGGTCGCACCCTCCGCGTGGAGAACGAGAGCATCAACCTCGATGCCTTGCGCAAAGCGGACAACTGTGTGCTGGATACCGACATCATCCCCGGCGAGCCGCTGCGCATCGCACTGGACTATAACTCGCTCATCAATGCCATCGTCATCGGGCAGACCCCCTCGCGCCGCGACACGTCCATCCTGCGAATACTGAACAGCATGGTCAACATCAAGGCTTCGCGACTGGAAGGACTTATGGCGAAGGTACACAAGTATTACGAGCCGCACCAGGCTACTTGCCGCGACATCATCTTCTACTACGACTCCACCGCCAAACAGGGAGCCGCCTACGCCAGCGAGCGGTTCGACGAAACGCGCTACTACAACATCGTGCGCAACGCGTTGAAGCGAAAGGGGTGGAACGTGATTGAGGTGCCTATGGGCCGCCCCATGAGCCACAACAAGAAGTATGAGTTCCTGAACGGGTGTCTTGCTGGCACGCAGCGGCCTTACATCCGCATCAACCGCGAGAACAACGAAGACCTGATTGCCTCCATGGAGAACGCCGGAGTGATAGACGGCCGGAACGGGTTCGAGAAGGACAAGTCGAAAGAGAAATACCGCGTAAGCGTGGACTGCGCCGACCCTGAGACGGAACTTGCCCAACGTACCGACCTTTCGGACGCATTCGACACGTTGGTCATCGGCGTGCGCTATTATGGAGTAGGGCGCATGATTGGCGTAGGGATGCCGATAGTATCATAGTAACCATTTTGTTTAATCCAATAAAAAAATTAAGAGTATGAATGTTTTCTTATTAATCTACCTTACGGGATTTGTGTTCATGTCTGTAATGCTTCTCGTCGCCTTAAAGGAGAAAAAAGATGAGACAGGGAGTGTCGGTTTGACATCCGGTAGGTTTGTCAAATGCTTTGTGTTCCTATTGTTGTCGTGGATTTCCATCCCATTGATTTTCATAATGAGCGCGATGCGCCATAAGAACAGACACCGATGAAAAAGTCATTCAAACCATTCAACAGCGAGCCGCCGCGACCCAAAGCCGCCATGCAGCTCATTGATGCCTTTACCGAAGCCTACAAGCCGGTGCCGGACGAAGATCTTTCCGACGACTTGTTTACCATCGCCCGCATACGCGAGTACTTCAACGCATGGCCCATTCCGAAGATGCCCGACCCGCTATCTGCCTATCTGGACGAGTTGGAAAAGCGCGGATTCGCCATGCAGACATCCTACGACGGTTCTCCTGCCATTTTCTGCGCCTACCGGCGTGCGAAGGGAACACCCTCCTACGCGATTGACATGAGCAAAGAGGAAGAAGGATGCGCGGGCGAGGAAGAGGAAGAGGACGATTTGCGCACAGGCGAAGCGCAACTGCGCGAACTCATAGCCCTCCGCATGGCAAACCGACCGAAAGAGGATGAACCATTTCCCCCGTGTGGGGAAGATGGTTGGGAAGACGAGGAAGAAGAGGGCGAAGAAGAGGAAGAGAACGGAGAAGAGGAATGATTTCACCTTTTTTTGTGCGTCACCGCGAACAAAATACCTGCAATGATTGTAATATATGCAGAGTTTTATAATAATTAGCGCAATTATTATTATATTTGCGCACAAAAGGGAAAAAGACATGAGCGATATTACAAGATTTTTGAAGGGCATATTCCGTAGGAGACGGAGAAAGTCCTACGTGCAGGTCTATCTGAAGCGGTTCGAGACGATAGACACGCTGATTGGTGACGACCGCATAGGCATTGATATTGTCCGTTCGCTGGTGGTGCTCGATGTGTCGGTACACCTTCTCTACATGGAGGATGACCGGAAGTATAACGCTTTCTTCGACACGCTCCGGGCATACATCAACTACCATCGAGGCCGCTTGCAGATTGGCAAGCTGCTGGAGCCGGAAGACACCATTTCGTTCTACGTGGTGCAGAAGCTATACAAGGCGTTCGACATAGACCGCGGCGAGTTCTTCGACCCGCCACGCGAAGAGGTGGAGAAGCTGGCGGTAGGCATATACCGTGACGGTGTGGTGAGCTACGAGTAACAGACATTTCGTTATCCATAATTATAGGTTAAAAGTTTCAATAGGTATTAGTTTTCTTGATAAGTGCGAAACGTTGTTTTAAGTGTGACCCCGCAACGGTCTGTGACAGATAGTTGCGGGATTTTTATTATCTTCTCTTTGATACTTCCTCTAAAAACGACAAAGCATATTCAATATCTATGAAATACTCCGCCTGATAGATATATGTCACTTCATCGCCCTGCCTGTACTCCTTATCATTATCTGTCTCTCCAACGATAAATTCCATGTTTTCTGTTCCTAAATGGTGTACTCCTAAACAGTAGGTTTTATTTCCTCTCTCTCTTGTGGCTAATAAAAAAATACGATTTTCCATACTTTATACATTTATATCCCGTCTTCCAAATTCACGTCTATCCACTTCAGGCACGGGAAGAATTTGGATAGATTCTCTTTGGTGATTTTGATTTCCACTTCCTCTCCGTCCATGTATTTCAATTCCAGTGTATGAGGGAATGCCGTCACCTTCATCTTGTAGAAGAAAGTGCCGCTTGCCCATCTGGAGTAACTTTCTCCCGGCTCAAACGGGCCTGTAAAATCAATCATGCGAAATTTCGTATGCTCCTTATTTGCGTTTACAGCACCGTATATGTCGCTTGAAACGGCATCGTTCACCTGATTCACGCCGTAATAATGAACGCGAATGTATTTAAGCGCACGGTCTCCGGTAATCTTGAATTTCGTATCGGTCATCTTTCTCGTAGGGAACATTCCAAAAGGAGAATCTTTTTTGAACCTGAACTTAGAAAATTCAACCTGTCCGAAGCACGAACCGGCAGAAAGAAACAAAGCTGCGATAATTGATAGTAATAGTTTCATAAAAATACGTTTTAGTTAGTTATTATGTCGCAAATATAATAAAATAAAGGATGCAAACGAGGCATAGATGTTTTCTAAAAACAGAATTTAGGCAACGTAAGGAATGAGGACGTTTTTCATTTCATTACCTCAAAAAGAATAAATCTTCCTTGTTTTATTATATTTCCCCCTGTTTTATACCCATATTTCGGGTAATAAATGTAACTTTGCCGCAGATTTAATAAAAATAATCGCTCTTTGCTTTGCGTAGAAAAAAGAAAGTGCTACCTTTGTCGTGTTCTTCGCCAAAGAATACTACATAAAATATGATAGACGGTGACTTTCTTTTTTAATAGGAAGCATCTGCTACTTGATATAGGCTGTTTGTCCTCTATTTGTGGCCACCTCTATTATATTAGATGTGGATTCTTTGGCGAGAATACAAGAGAGGCAAACAGCCTTTCTTATATGGATTTTTACAACCACAAAATGCCAAAGAATGTAGAAATCAATCTGAGCATGAATAACAGTAGTGCCCTCGTTGCGCCCACACGGAGCGAAATCCGTATTGAGTTCCCAACTATTCACGTAACGCTTCCCACCCGGAAACAAGTGATTGACAAAGTTGTCAAGTCCGCAAAGCGAATAGTCCATCCCGTATCGTTGCTGTCAGCATTCACGCTGTCCGCTATGTCTTGTCTGGAAATATACATTCCGGTCTTCACGATTCTGCTTGCAGTGGTCTGTGCCCTGTCATCCAACATTTCTTTCTACCTTATATATAAGGACGTGTGCAGGGAGAATGAGGATAAGCTACAAGAGAATTAAAAGAAAGATTTATTAACTGTTTGAATCATAAAAACAAATGGAAGAAATTGTTTATACCGGAGATAACGGACAAATAATAACCAACTCTTTGCTGGTAGCAAAGAAGTTTAATAAACCGCATTCTAACGTAATGAGAGATATAAGGAATCTGCAATGCAGCGAAGAATTTAATAAATTCAATTTTGAATTGATATTCAGAATCAGCGACTTAGGTAACGGAAGGACGCGAAAAGATCCTTATTATCAAATAACCCGCGACGGCTTCACCATCCTCGTCATGGGCTATACTGGCAAGCTCGCCATGCAGTTTAAGGAAGAGTACATTGCCGCCTTCAACCGCATGGAAGCGCAACTGCGCAATTCGGAAACCGAAAACGTAGCCAGCCGCCTGAGCCAGATGGACGGCGAACTGGCAAAGCTCCGCTCCGAACTCGCCCGGAGCGAACGCGAAAGGGAACAGCAGATGTTGGGATTGCGGTTCGCCCTGCAAACCAACGAACGCCTGTCGGCCATCGAATCGCGTCTGATGCAGGATGCCGACCGGCAAGAGGCGGCGTATGCCGACGAACGCCCGCCGCGATTGCTCCACAAACGGGAAGAGCCGGTCATGGTGGTTCGCCAGATGCGCAACCGCCTGCGCCGCGACGTGCCGCACCTGTCCGAACTGAAATGCCGCGAACTTTCGGAATGGCTCGCCCGCAAAGGCTACCTGCTGACCGATAACGAGCACTTCTATCACCCTTCGGACTTCTGCCTGAAGAACGGACTGATGGCCTGCAAGCTATCCTGCCGCCGCTCGAAAAGCACCACATCGAAGGACGTAATCACCTTCTATCGCCCCTACATCACCGAAAAGGGCTATCGCTACCTGCGCACCGTCATCATCGACGAACTCAACACACGGAAAGGAGGTACGCTATGAGCCGCACGCAAGCATCCGGCCTGCCCGCTCTGCGCCGACAAATCAAGCGGGAAGTGAAGCAATACATGAAGTGCGAAGTGTTGTGCCTGCGCGTGTTCGCCCATTGCGGGCGAAACATCGTGGCGGTGGACTACGTGGATTTCCTGCCGCAAAGCGAGGTGGAACGCCACATCCGCTCGCTCTGCCCGCCGGGGTGGGAGGTAGTGACCAATCGCCTGTGGTCCGAAGAGACGGCGAAGAACCTGCTCTTCCAGATGCTGAACGAGGAGGTGGACCGGAAAAACCACCTGCTCCGAACGCACAACCCCGTGTTGACCATGCGGCTGGCAAGCAGGTTCAGCGATTTTTCGTGCGTGAACCAGGCATAGTAGGCACTTAAATCATTATATTTGCGAACAATAACCTTTAAAAACAGAAAATATGGAACTCAAACAAAGAATCTTACGTGAAAAACTGAACGATGAAAACGAACTCACACTCCATCTTATCAAGGATATGCTGGAAGAGATGGAGGAAGGACTGTCGCTTGAAATAGAGATAACAGACCTCAAAAAGGGAGATTTCAAAATAGGCGGATGCGGATACTCCGGAAGCATACGCGACCGCAACTATGTGGAGAAATGCAATGCCCGTGGAGAATGCCTATTTGCCACGGTTACTAAAATAAAGATAGTAGGCGAGTACGCTTACATCTATGTTCTCCTCCCCTATCCGTGGCTGGAGGAGCGATACTTGCCCGAAAACCCTTCTCCCGAAGACGGGCAGAAGGTGCCGTCGCTGAAATCGGCTGCGCCCGAACCGCAGCGCATAGAGCTCGAAGTGGTGGGGTTGAAACACCATGCGGACGAATCGGACATCCGCCAGTTGCTTGAAATGAGCGAAAAGCAGGTCCCTGTCACGCTGAAGGCCGAACCAGACAACGAGAAAGATCCGTTCGCCGTATGCGTATTGCTGCCAGGAGGCAAGAAAGTGGGCTACATCAAGGGCGAAAAATCGCCTTTTGTAAGCCTGTTGTCGCAGGAACGCGGGTCGATGGAAGCGCAGGTGGGATACGTCAATGAGTATCAATGGCGTTTCGACTGCACCCTTCAGGTGGAAAGCGACATGAGCGCAGGGCTTGTCAACCTCTTCTCTCGAAACATTACGCCGCAAGAGATATACAAGGCATACATCGCCAACCGTATGTGGATTGAGACATGGGAAGACGAAACGGACATCTTGTTCCTGACGGACTCCATGCGCATTGACTTCGACCGGTTGCTCCGGATGACTGTCGCACACCAGAATTGCATCGCATCCGAATGGCACGATTTGATGTACAAGGCAAAAGTCCATAACCCCACCAACCCCGGGTTGTTGATGACCGTCCCGCTCGACCTTGCCGACTACGGAACCAGTTGGAAAGAGATTGATTTGGTGAAAGATTACCGCCTGCTCTCTACCATCGAACTGGATAACAGGATACTTGCTCTCTTCCTCCGTTATCGCCGTGAGGTGAACCGAAGGGCAACTATCGAGGACTTTCAGGAAGACTGCAACGTAAGTATCGACACGCCCGAACTGCTCAAACGCATGAAACGGGAATCAGAGAAATTGTACTGATTTTACAGCGAAAACAGGTTGGCAGCCAACCTCTCAAGCAGAAGGCAGCCAACCTCTATAACAGGTTGGCAGCCATCCTCTCAAGAGGTTGGCTGCCTTCCTCTTTTATGTTATAAAACATATTTGTAACACATTGAAAATAAGTGCAAAACACTTGACTTTGGCTTTCTGATATACTAACTTAGCGAGCGGGAAAGGCAATAATGCCTTCCGTAACTTAAACCCTAACTAAACATGGCGTTAGTTTATAATAAACAGGAAATCACGTTGCATTTCCAGAAAGAAAAGCCAAAGAAGTATCGCATCGCCCCGGTGCGCCAGCAACAAGTCTCCTTCGAGAAGCTGCTGGAGGAAGTGAGCAATTCGTGCGGAGTGAACCGCGCGCAGGTGAAAGCCACCGTAGAAGCATTGATAGACCGTATGCTGCTCTTCATGGACTATGGCATGAGCGTGAAGTTGGGCGAGTTCGGTTCGTTCAAGCCTACCTTCAACAGCCGTTCGGCCGACACCGCCGAAGAGCTGGACTCCGGCAACGTGGTCCGCAAGAAAATCCTCTTCTATCCCGGCAAGCGGTTCCGCAAGATGCTCGACGACATCTCCATCACCGCATTCAGCAACGACGAAACGCCCTCGCCCGACACCGGAACCACGCCCGGCACAGGAGGAACAGGCGGCGGAAGCACGGGCGGCGGCGACGGCAGCACCGACTTTGAATGACCCTTCGCCTGAAGGCTGAATGATTAACCCCTCTCTTTTCGTGACAAAAACAACGTGTCAACACCGAAAAGAGAGGGGTTTTTATTATGCGGAAAAGAAAGTTTCGGAAAGGCTTGTTTGTTAAACAAAAAGTACCTATATTTGCACTGTAATTAATGCAAAGAGGGAAATTTATGAATAACGGAAAAATCAAAGTAAAATTCAGTCAAGGCATTGAACTTGTTTGTGAAATGCTGAAGATGAATGCCATACACGCCCGTACAGGGAAAACGAAAAACTGGTTGAATTTCCGAATAGGGAAATACACGCCGATAAGTGAGCAGGATGTAGAAATCATCAACAAGGCCATACACACGGCAGGGTGGGAGGTTAGTGAAACCTGCTTGTCACTCCATCATCCGAACCCCGAAACAAGCATTGCAGCCGGAGAAACGGTTGTGGAACAGATAAAGTCGCTCCAAAAAACATTGGCAATGGACTATATATATGAGCGCACATTGGAAAAAACAAAATCGTGGTTCAATCATAGGCTTACCGAACCTGACAGGTACAGGTTTAAAGAGGAGGAAATTTTAACTATAAATCTTGCATTAAAAGAGATTGG
>NFZD01009918.1_pt1 | contig 93450 bp, 83 predicted proteins | sample 1095381 | NCBI WGS metagenome assembly NFZD01 (sample SAMN03609891, study PRJNA323583) | gut metagenome | isolation source: feces | host: Rattus norvegicus | place: Denmark: Riget | collected 2013 | reverse complement strand
CAGATATGAATTCAAATGGTCTTATTCGGAAAAATACGACTCGAACAATTATTTCGGATTGAGTGGAACTACAGCTGTGGATTCTGTGATGACTGACGCTAAGACAGTGCTTGATGATATGAGGATAGGTTCTGATTTAATACTCGATGTGGTTGAAGGCAATTCTTCAAATTCGATGAGAGTGGTCGCAAGGTCGAATAATCCGAGACTTAAAATCACCAACATCGAAGGTGCTTTGATAGACCCTACTAAAAATTCTTTGATTAAGTCCTGCTTTCCTCAGAAAAGATGGGGTTTGGGCGTTTCTGTAGGAGTTGGTACAGGAATGGATATCAGTTCAAGGAAAGTATTTTTCGGACCACAGGTCACGGTCGGCATTTCGTACAATATTTTAACTTGGTAAAATAATGAGCAAGATTTCTAAATATTTACAGATTACAGAGAAACTTCTTCTCGAATACACATACGACATCAACGCAAGTGCGGATGGCAAGAACCTGAACGCTTATGTGTTTAAGGATAATACAGGTAGGGTGACACTTTTTAACAACCCTACCAAGAAAAACATATCGGAATATTTCACGAGCGGTCTGATGTATAGTTCTTTTCCGGTCGGCAACACCAACGAGGAACGTAAGATGAGCGGTTATTCGAGTGAGTCTGACAGTCCGAGTGACTGTATCGCAAATCCTGTTCCTAATATGTATGAGAATGGTATGATGAAACCGTTGGATGAAAATATGACCATTATTTCATCGAATACCGTAGATGTTCCCATGCAGCGTGTAAGAATATACATTGCGACAGGATATACTTTTAATGACTGTCTTGGATTTGTTCTCAGTGTCAAGACCTATCAAGGCAATAATGCTAAATACCCTTCGACCGACAAGGAAATTGTGTTGCAGAATTTCACTTTTGTCAAGGGCATGATGTCGACGCTTGTCAAGTTTGCGGAAAGACCGTTCTTTCAATTATCCAAGTTCTATGACCGTTATATAGAGTTCTATGTACCTTCTGCGTATTACATGGCTCTTCATAAGAATGACGATGACACTCAGATTACAGTCTTCGATGCGTTGAATATCGAGTATGGTAATCAGATGATATTCGAGTACGCGACTATCGAAGACGAGAATTTCAATCAGGTGTCTTACGGAGAGAAGGGTTATGTCGATTATTTTTCGGATGACAATACTTTCAATGTAACGGACAAGGTACTTTATTATCAAGGAACGTTCAAGGTTACAGGTTTCGTCACAGCACAGGTTGCGCTCAATTCCAATTCGGACAATTTCAATCTTAGACTGTATGAGGACAAGGAGTGTAACTGTATCAGGTATTATCCTGTTTGGGGTTCTCCTACACAAGATAATCCGATAACAAGAAGAATAATGAACTCTATAGAAAACGGTTCGATACCTCTTTCGATGAGAGGGTTTATTGACGATAATGATGTCGATGCCGACGAGTTTGAGGAGATTTACGGAGAGGAGGCAAGAAAATGGATTGTGGTGAACCAGCTTGAGTTGCAGTTTGTCTATCAACCGATGATTTCAAGCAATGCGATGACCGATAACGAGATTGTCATTACTCGTAAATTTAATTATACGGAGGACTTTGAGACCGACAATGATAATTTCGGTAACATTGACAACATATACAAATATGTCTATCGTCCTGTCATTGAAAGTCTCAACAATGGATATACCTGCAATTATATTGCGGTCACATATACCGCAAGACTTGTCAACAGACTTAACGGAGAGGAAATTATCAGAACCGCAACAATGGATATCGAAGATGCGGAATCCAAGTTCGGTATAGGTTCCAATCGTATTGACGTGAGTAACATCTATACATGGAAGTTGTTCAACAAGATTGAGAGTACGAATGTCAAGGTAGGAGGGGTATCCACAGGTACTGAAAAGACCAAGTATGTCACTAAATTCGTGAATTCACAGAATTTTGCGATGAAGTCGGAAGACGGTACGGCAAATGTATCGGGAGCTTTTGTAATCAAGTTGTATGATACGGAACATATCTACAAGATGCGTGTCTTCACTGATGACACTTATAGCGAGGCTTATCAGTTGGGTGATGCGAATGTTACGTTGATGATGAAAGTGACTACCGGAGAAAATAACGTTCCGGTGTATCTCAAACCGACCTATTCTTCCAATATGAATACCCTTGCCGGTGAAATCGAGTTCAAGATTCCGGGAACGACTGCGACCGCAATACTTAAAGGAGACCGTAAGTGGTTCCTTGTCGCTCAGTCGCAATCAGGAGTTTCTACTTTGTTTGCCGGTAAGTTTGAATCGGTTTTTGGTGACTGATAATTAAGAAAAAGGTGAATCTTTTTATAAAATTTACAAGATGAAGGTCTATCGTAATGTCTATATCAAGGCGAATTTCCCAAGACTTTCCGGAAAGGAATTGATTTATTACACCGGAAAGATTGTAAACAATGCGGATATTAACGGCATTGTTCAGAGGGAGTTTGACCGTAGTAAGGATATATACCTTGGATGCGATTGCGATGCACCCAAGTATTCGGCTTTCATAAAGAAAAACGAAAACTCAAAAATACAAGAAACTAATAAAAGAGTTATATTAAGTTATGGCAGAGAATGTAAAAATTGCAAAAGACGATGAAGTCAAGGAGAATGCAAGCGCACAGGACGTAATTCAGTCCATCATCGACAACAATAAGGCTATTGAGGAATTGTCCGATGAAGACCGTAAAATTCTCATCGATGATTTCAACGAACGCAACAAAGGAGTCGCATATTTGACAGAGGAACGTGCGACGGAGGAGTACAAGGTTCAGTGCAGAGACGATTTCGCAGCATATCAGACGGAATACACGAAACTGAGTTACGAAATCGCAAAGAAGGATAAGGCACTTGAATACGCAAAGTTCCTTGATGATTGGAACACCAACCATGTGATGTTGCCACAGTCTTATTGGAAAGGATGCCTGAAGTTCAGAGAGGTGCTTATGGATATCATCAAGAAACTTGAGGAGAATCCTGAAGAGAACCTTACCTTTGATTTCGCCGCACTTACATATACCTATAATCTTATGATGGGACCTGTGGGCAGAGGCGTGGAGTTTGCTGAGTGGATGGCAAACAATCAGGAACCGTACAATGCAATTCTTGAAAGACTTGCCGAGCACATGGACCTTATCAGTCTTATCAAGAAAAAGATTGGTATGTTGCAGATTAAATGGAGCCTCGCTTGTCAGGGGTTTATCCTCAAGTGGGACGAGTCGCTCAAGGACTTGCAGGAACTCTCATTGTTAAAGACTATCAATTTGGAGAGTCTTGGTTAAAAGTACAAAAAAGTGGGGACAAATTGACCTCACTTTTTGTTTATAGTTAGAAAATATAATACAACCGGAAATCATTTCCTTTTTAAGTTTGTACTTCAAGTCGTTGGAAGAATTTGGACTACAAAATCAATTCGGAACAGATTTTATAAAGTTGTATTATATCATAACAAAAGACTCTAAACAAAAGTATAGAGTCTCTCTCGATTCGTTCTTGAACGAATCGAGAGTTCTCAGATTTTCTTCAACAAAATCATTTATAAAAACAATAAGTTTCTAAAATGATTATAAGAAAATTACTTTAAAACATAAAAGAAAGTTGTACAAAAATTTGGAAGTTTGAAAAATAGTCCATATCTTTGTACTCGAAATTCTAAGAAAACATCGAAAGATTATCTATAAAAATAAAGAAAGAGTAACAAGTTTAACGATTCAATAAACAATTTTTGAAATGAGTAGAAAAGCAATCGGAATTGACCTTGGTTCTACTATGTCCGAGGTCGCTGTCATTGAGGGTGGAGAACCTAAAGTCATGTTGACCACTGAAGGAAGTCGAACATTCCCTTCAGTCGTTGCAATTGACAAGAAAACCGGCGAACGTAAAGTCGGAGCGCCTGCCAAGAGACAGGCGATTATGAATCCAAAGAACACTATCAATCTCGTCAAGCGTTTTATGGGACGCAAATTTGATGACCCTGAGGTGATTGAGGCGAAGAAACACATTCAGTATGATATTGTCAATCACAACGGTTGGGCGTACATACAGATTGACGGAAAAGAGTATTCTCCTCAGCAAATTTCTTCTTGGATTCTCGCAGAACTCAAGAAGATGGCAGAGGATTACACAGGGGAAACTATCACAGATGCGGTTATTACAGTCCCTGCAATGTTCCCTGATTCAGCAAGAACCGCAACAAAAGAGGCTGGTGAACTTGCGGGTCTCAATGTCCTTCGAATCATTAACGAGCCTACTGCGGCAACACTCGCATCCAAACTCGAAAAGAGTGGAGTCTATGTAGTCTGTGACTTTGGTGGTAGACGTTCAGCATAATTGCCTCCAAAACAAAAAAAGTCCGTTAATTGCGGAGAACCCCACGTTCCTTAGAGGTTCGAAAAAAATGGTTTCGAGTACCGCGGCTGATTAGTGATAGTCAGTGCAGCAGTTAGCTTAATTACTAATAGGTGGTAAAAATCTCGAAAATTGGGCAACCGAATTAAGCGCAACCAAGTCTCTTGGAAACAAGAGAAAGGCTCAACGACTAGGAAAAGTAGTCTTCCCATTAAGTTGCAGATGAAATTCCCACGAAAGCGGACTAAAGTCTTTATTTGAACAAAAGACTTTAAAGAGATAGTCTAAACTTAACTGAAAGGTTAAGATGACAGAATAAAGAGTCTGTCGAAATAAATTTGAGTACGTTGGACAACTCAGTTATGGAATTCGATACTGAATCTAACACTATCGAAATCCTTGCATCGAACGGTGATACATTCCTTGGCGGTGCGGACCTTGACAATGAGGTTGCAAAATATGTTTGCGATGAATTCAAGTCTTCAAACGGCATTGACCTCAAGAAAGATTCTATGGCAATGCAACGTGTGATGGAGGCTGTGGAGAAAGCCAAGATTGAACTTTCTTCTTCTACACAAACAGAAATTAACCTTCCGTACATTACCGCTGTCGATGGTGTTCCTCAGCACCTTGTTATGACATTGAGTAAGGCTAAGTTTGAGAACCTTATCGCTCCATACGTCGACCGTGTCATCAACAGTGCCAAGGATGCGTTGAAAGCCGCCGATAAGACTGGAGAACTCGATGGTATCATTATTGTCGGAGGTTCTTGTCGCATCCCTTACATTCAGGAACGACTTGAGAAAGAACTCGGAGCTCCGTTGCTCAAGAAAGCTGAACTTGACCTTGCCGTTGCACAGGGAGCTTCTATTCAGGCAAACATCCTTGCAGGTAATTACAGTTCGACCGACATGGTTCTTCTTGATGTCACTCCGTTGTCACTCGGTATCGAGGTACAGGGTGGAATGATGGCAAAGCTTATCGATGCAAACACCACGATTCCAACTTCCAAGACCGAAATCTTCTCGACTGCCGCCGACAATCAGACAAGTGTGAATATCGTCATCGCACAGGGAGAACGTGCAAGAATTCAGGACAACAAGATTATCGGTCAGTTTATTCTTGACGGTATCATGCCGGCTCCACGTGGTGTTCCTCAGATTGATGTCACTTTCGACATTGACGCATCTGGTATCGTTACGGTTTCTGCCAAGGATAAGGCAACCGGAAAGGAGCAGAAAGTTACTATTCAGAACTCTACAAGTCTTTCCAAAGAGGAGATTGAACGTATCAAGGCTGATGCGGAACTCCATAAGGCAGAGGACGAGGCAAAGAAGAAGGAGATGTCTATCATTAACAGTACCGAGTCCAAGGTCTACGGAATCGAGAATGCGTTGAAGTCTGCCGGTGACAAGGTCAGTGAGGATGACAAGAAGGCGGTCGAGACCAAGATTCTTGAAGTCAAGAAGGTTCTTGATACCAAAGTCGTTGCTGATATCGAGAAGGCTTCAAAGGAACTCGACGATGTATGGAATCCTGTCGTTGCGAAGATTTACGGAGGAGGTTCATCGACAAATGGTTCTAATCCGTTCGGTGATTTTGCCGGAGGAAACGGAGGTTTCGATTTCAATGACATGATGAACAACATGAAAAATGCTGCCGGAAATTCATCAACACAGAAAACCGACAGCACCGATAACTCTCAGACAGAAAGTTCTGAGGTTGATTTTGAAGAGGTCAAGTGAGACCTGAAATAAAAGAGTTTATAAAGACCCTTGGTGTTCGAGAGAATCCCAAGGGTCTGTTTGTTTATTGTGACAATTCAATTTCTTTGGTTAGGAAAATGTTTGCGGATTTCTTTTGTTCTTCTTTAGTGAAACCCAAACGTTTTTCCATATAAAACATCAGGATTTTCATGACCCAATTCGTACAGAAGACAGAATCGAGTTTCATGTTCTCCATATCCCAATCGGTCAATTTACTGCATTTTGCGACCCATTCTTTTCCCGGATTTTTATAGAGATAAATGATGTTTTTCCCTTCCTCGTTTTCCTTTTTACCGGACAGACCTAATCTGAGGTATTGACCTTCATATAATTCTTTCGGTCTGAACTGACGAATAATCTTTGAGACCGCATTACAGAGTACATTGTAGTTGTAAGAATGCACGGTTATCTTGCGATATACGATATCACCGTCTTTGTCCTTCACTATCTTTCCTGTGTGGTCTTTATACGGAACTTCTACTATCTGTGGAGATTTACGACACACGTTGTAAAGAAAATTCCTCATCATGAACTCAAGGTTGGATTTCTTCGATTCCTCGTAATCTGCGATGGTCTTGTTGACATCTACATCCTTGTTCACTTTTTTGAGAAAATTCTCATTCAACCGGTCTTTCTTATATGCTCCTGATTTGATTTTTGTCATCTGTGTCATTTGTTTACCATTTTGGTGGAATTAACGGACAACCTCCAATACTCAGTCCGTCTATTTCCGAAATCGGATAATCTGTACAGCATTTTGCCTTGAGAAGACAACCGCATTTTCCACAGAACAATCCTTTTTTATATTGGCATCCGTTGCATATTTTTAACCTTTTTGTGTATTCCTTGTTTCTTCGTATATGCAATAGATGCAGTAGAAGGTTGATGTATCCGTCCAACACGAAGAACAAGTTTCTGAATATTCTTTCCATGACATATTTATCGGATTCAAGTACAATCGGACTTAAAGATAAATAATGAAATTTTGGACTTTGAGTTTCAAGTTAATATGTTGGGAGAATACAAGAAATTGACGGTTGAGTCAGGAATATCGGATTTGCCGATGACTATCAACTACAATAATGATGTCACCAAAAAAGAGTTTGAAAATATTTATGATTCATCCACAGGATATCTGAAACGTTCGTTGGTCGCACCTAAAGGAAAGGTTGATGTTCATGAAGGAAGAATTATCAATTTGCGAGTCTCGAACCTTATTATCGAGAAGAACATGGTCGATGGAAATGAAACTGAACTGAAAGACAGTCATACGGGCCTTAAAGACAGATTCTCTTGGGATTCTTCGGTTCTTCCTACGGTTACGGTGTCTAATATCGACAGGTTTGCACATGATACCAAGAATATTGTTTCTTGGGCGGATTCTTCCAACCCTATTGATGTCGGAGCCATGAGATTCTCTTCTCCTGTCACGTTGAGGGATGAACTTGATGCGATAGAATCTTGTCTGATGGGAGTCGCTAAAAACATTTCTTTCAAGGAAAGTGATGGCACGGATGACGTGTCGGAAGAACTCAAAGATATCATTGAGGGTGAAAGTGACAGCGCAGACATCAATACGAAGACTCCTATGATTTATGGTAGTTCGTTGGATGATGCTCGTTATGAAGAGATTATGGAAAGAATCAAACGTATCGAGAAACGTCTCACCAAAATTGAATTCAGACTCGACACAGAGAAAAATTAAGACAGATTGACAATGGCAAGACAAATGACACCTTTACTCAAGCCTCTCAGAAACGGCTCGGGTACTATATACACTTTTCCAAGTGCCGTAGAGGATATTGGTTTGAACCTTGATTCGACAGGCAACAAGATTGCACTCAGTAAGTTCGTCGTTCTCAATCTGCCTTCTGCGGATACGTCAGACGATAATCCTACTGCGAACCATTTTAATTTCACCAATATTCCCGGTATCGCTAACATGATGAACAACAACACCTCTCTTAATGAAAGACAGAAGGTGGCTACTGCTCTTCAGAACTATATGGCGAATTTTGAGACGACTATCGTCAATCAATATGATTATGACTATTCGGCTTCCGCGACCGTGTCGGAGAGAGTGTTCTGGAAATTTCTCAAGGAGACTGGTGCAATCAGATGGGTTCCTGTGGATACGGATACCGCAACCCTTAACGGTAAGAGAATCTATATGGAGGAAGAGGAATCTGTCGATACAGGTTACAAGAGAGTCGTTCAAAGTGTCGGAAGAATCGGAGGAGGCAATTCAGTTTCAGGTGATTTCGGCATGTATAACGAGACTTATGTCAACATTCCTTCCACTTACGGAGCTTCGCAGATTTTCTTCAAGATAGTCGAGGATAAGAATTACAGACTTGGGGAAATCTATACAAGTGATGACAAGGAATATCTTTCAGGTCGAGACGGTGCTTCTTCTGCCGAGACTTATACGATTAACTATCCTGCATACGACTCGTTGTCTGATTCAGGTGCCGATGACCGTGAGGAGGATATTGTCGCTTATGTGGACGGAACAAAGACTCCTTGGTACAAGATGAACGACGAAACAAATGATGTCGATTATTCATATTTCACCGAGGAGGAATTTGACCCTGAGAACAACAATTCCATCAATTACACCATCAACCTGTATGGACGTGAAAATGAACTCAAAAGAAGTTTTGTGCGTTCAAGACTTGATGGAGTGCAATTGGTTTCGGATATTGACGAGATTGATAACATCTATCGTCAATATTTCAGCAAGTCTGATTTTGACTTGGGGTATATCTCTTTCGATACCATCAATATCGAACAGAATCTCATTAAGTCTGCGAATTATGATTTCAATGCGATTCTCCTTTATTATACGATATACGACAAGGATAACAATAATGAGCTTGCAACGAATCTTTTCGGTATAATCTTCCTTAATTCTCCTGAAGTCGAGAATGGGGATGCGGCTATGAATTCCGGTGATTCTTTGAAGTTCAATTTTCCGGTGTTCAACAAGAAGAAGAGTAATGGCGCAGGTTCGGAGACCTATTTCGGTACAGGTTACTCTTTTAAGGTGAATATCCGCAGTCTCAGTATCTATGACAATACCGATGCGTTCATTCAGGATGAGACTACCTCGGCATCTCTGTATACCGAGGATTTCAACGACGTGATTTACAACCTCAACAGAGCCGTAGAGAGTCTTCAGAACAACAGTTCCATACTGTCTTCGGTCTTCAAGGATTACCGTGCCATCAATTCTACTGTTGACAGTATCAATTCTACTGTTCAGAAACTTGAACAGCGTGTCAATGAGCTCAATACAAGAAAATTAAAGGATATACAGTCAGAGAATATCACGGTTTCTCAGGATTTTGAGTCCAAAGGTCGTTCTGTTTTCAGTGGAGAGATTGTAATGGATTCAAGTATCCAATGCGAGATTCCGTTCTTTGACGTATCTACCTTGAAGGCTTCTGAGGTTATTGCGGAAGATGTGTCTGTCAAGAATATGGAGGTTGAGGGAACTGCGAATATCAAGAATATCTTTGCCGAATATCTTGACGTGAGTACCATGATGTTCAGAGGAGGCTCGTTTGATTTGACGTCAACTAATCAATATCTTGACCTTGATTCCAATTCCTTACAAGAAGTCAAGAAAGTCGAAGGCAGTTCGTTCACGGACACCGCACTTGCAGTCAATGCGGAGAAGATAGGTATCATTATGGACAAGATGAAGGTTGTGAATTACAACGGCAAGTTTGAACTTGAGCCGGCATCGTTCGAGAATTGGGGAGAGTCTGTTGTTGAACTCAGACCTTCATTATACAAGGTCAAGGAAGAACAGACCTCAGAAGGTACTGTCTCAAGAGGATTTGTCAGTTATGTCAATTTCATTCCTTTGTTGATTTCTGAAATCAATACCCTCAAGGAAGAAATTAAAAAATTGAAAGGTGAATGACGATGAATCTCCGTGAATGCTTTAATCGATATAGTTTGAAAGAATCTTTCATTCGCAAAACTTCTTCAGTGAACAAAAAGAGAATGATTGAAGACGAAGGGAATGGTTTTCGGATAGACAATAGGGAGGATTTTGAACAATCTCTTATGGATTATGTCGAGAAACGTTCTGACGTGTTTCTTGAAGCTTCATTTATAGGCAACATATTAGGAAACAATACTTGGATGGAAGAACAGGTTGCTCATCAGAAAACAAAAGAAATTGACCTTGATAAAATATATTACATAAAATATAACCAAAAAATTTGTTTTTATAAGTTTTTTTGTCTATGAAGATGAATTGATGGCATTTAATTTCAAATTATCCAGATATTCAAGAAAACGTAAAGGATATGTGTTTTCTGCTTCATTTGTTTGCAGGTCAATGGAAGATTATGCGGCAGACATTGAATCTTTGTTTTATAGTCCGGATTCAAGGAAATGGGAAGATGTCACAGAAGGTACCGAATATAGCTATAGACTTCTTGAAGTGGTCATCAAAACATTGGATTTGTTTGCGGACTTATTTGAAGAAAGATGTGTACCGAAATTTCCAAAAAATTTTCATACTATTTTCTGGAAAGACGAATGCACTATCAATCTAGATAAATTCGAGAACATGTAACCAATGTCATTCGTAATGAGGAAAATTTTCAAGGAAAACAATATCTTTTGAAATATTTTAGAAGGATGAGAAAGCAATCTCATCCTTTTTCTTTATTCGATAAATAATGAAATTTTGGAATAAATTACATCTACATGTCGAATATTAACAGTTTTGCTGAAAATGTGAATAAAATAGTCAGTAACGCAAGCAATCAGATTTCCCTTCTGAATGGTATACAGGAATCTATGATTGCTGAAAACGATACTGTTAATGTCAATATTCAGGACTCTGAAGGTAATGAAAAAAACATCAGTATCCCTTCTTGGAATTATTTGACAAAGAAAGTCGACGCAGTATCAGAATCGGTCGCTTCTATCATAAAGGGAGAAGGCGTTGTGAAAGTGGGAGATGGCACAGGCAGAACGATTAAGATGACGAATATCGCTTCGGTACCTGAAAGGATAACAGGTGTTCCAAGTCCTACAAGATTTGGTATTGACGCAAACTGGTGGTTTGAGGACATGATGTATCCTGCCGCTCATGTAACGGTCGACCTTAAAGGCAAGATTGATGATTCCGCAGACAGGGTAATGGTAATGAGGGTCATACTTGACCTCAATTCATACGAATCCTTCTATAATACTAATCTTCGAGGAAGCGTCATCGCATACGACTCGCTTATCAATCTCTTGAGCGAGAACAATGTCGGATACGCAGAAGATAAGGAGATTCTTGACCTTCCTTTGAGTAGTGTCACGCTATATGGCAAGTTCTTTATTAAAGATACGGAATTTATCGATGGTCAACAATGGTACGTCCTTGATACTTTTGAGTACAAAAAGATACAGGAAAGTTCTGATAGTCAATTCATTAATAGTACTAATCTATTGAAATTAGGAGACAAAGTGTCTGTTGATAACTTCCTCTATGAAATTGAGGATATCAAGGAAGATTCCAATATGGTCAGGCTCAGATGCACTGTCGGTTATTCGATGCCTCAGACAGGTCAGTATCTGAATATCTATAATGAACCTTGGACTCAAAAACTTGTAAACATTAAATTCTCCAACAACGAAATCAACATCGTTTATTTCAAGGGTATCAACGAGGATTTCAACATCATTGCGAACGAATGGTCTGAGCCTATTATGTTCGTTACCAATGAACTTGTTTATGAAGGTGACGGTACGACCGTGTTCGGTTCTTATTATCTCAACAACATCGTTGATTGGGGGCAGGAAATGATAGATGCTGTCAAGGAACGTAAAATTTCTGCGGCACAAGGTATAACTCCAAACGCACCTTCTTTGAATTCTTCGGATTTCTCTGTCGTTCAGATTAACACGCAGGTGAACGCATCTATGGACAGTGAGGAGATTCTTTCTCTCAAGAAAGACATCGAGACCATCAAGTCGCAAATTTCCTCACTGAAGGGTACGATTGAATTCCAACAGACAAAGAAACAGTCTATAACGGACCCTGTGGAGTACAATAACATTACCAAGCAAATCAATCAGAACATTACTGACCGAAAACAGCTTGAACTTAATTACAGTACTTCGTTATCGACAATGCAGAGTCTGTTACAGGAGAATAACGCCATCGAAATATCCCCTAAATATCACGTTCGTGGTTTCTTTGGAATCCCTGCTCCTGTCTATAACGGAAATAAGGCTCAGCAAGTGATTGGTTTTGAGATTCAGTACCGTTATGTCAAAGAGGATGCGACAGGTGTGGATTTGAAGACCTATACATACGTCGACCAATCTGGTACGGAACATACAGGTATATTCAGTGATTGGAACATTATCAAGACGGAAGTGCTTGATAAGGTTTGGAATTCTGCCAACCAGCGATTTGAATGGTCTTCCAACAACATATCGGACGGAACTTCAATTAATATCAACCAGATTGACCTTCCTATCACCAAGGGAGAGAAACTTGAATTTCGTGTTCGCAGTATTTCCGAGGCAGGTTATCCTTATGCTCCGTTGAAATCAGATTGGAGTAATTCTGTCATCATTGATTTTCCAAGTAACCTGATGTCTTCATCTGACATCAGTAATCTCATAAAGGACATCAATGACGATAATGTGTCCAATACGGTCAAGTCGGAGATTCAGTCACAGGGATTGACCGAACATATTGATGATGCGCAAGCTAACGTGAATTCTGTGAACAACACTTATTTTAAGCATCAGGCAAAGAACATATCATACGAATACAAGGGTACGGATGGAAAAATAGAGACTATCAGTTTACAGGAAGCGCTTGACAGATTATTTGATAAACTTAATAAATAATCACCGAATTCAAGTATAAAGAAACCGAAGACCGAAAATCTTCGGTTTTTTGTTTGTGTCGATAAATAACGCAAAGATTATGCTGAGCAGAGACTTATCAACGTGGCAAATTTTTCTTCAATTTCGATTATAGATTCAATCAACAGGGAAGTCTTCATCAATCCTTTGAAACTTTTTCCTGTGGATTATGAAGAGGGTGTCGTCCCTTCATATTGTCGCATGTCTTTTTTCACTGACGATGATGTCCGTGAAATAAAGAACGGTATCCTTGTCAATGGGGAACCTATGGAAATCAATACAGGGAGAAACTATGTCATCAATGAAGGTACCGATTCAAAGGATTATTTCTTCCTTGTATATGCAAGGGAACTGACGGATTTGGATGTCAGTTATAAGATGGAGGTGCGTTATGAACAAAAAAATGTCACCAATACATTTTATGGAAAGATTTGTTTCACCAAGAAATCCGTATCGAACAACATGGATTTGTTCGACAAGGCTGGTGTTTGCTTGACTGATACCAATTCCTCTTTTCAGTTGGCAAGAACCAACCCGAAGCTTTCAGGTAATATCAAGCTTGTAGTTACTTCCGAACAGAATCTTTTCCTTGATACATTCAAGGTTTCTGATAACCTCAGTAAATACGCTTATAGACATAAGTCCGTCTCGGCTATGTCTCTGTACAGTACGGACGTGCGTAATATCTTCAAGTCTCTTGATTCGAAAGACCTTTACAAGGTACCGGATGATGACTTGAAGGCACACACGCCTTTCAATGAATACGAGAAACAGTATCAGACATTATATGAATATGGAGCGGAAACTAATGACGACGAACTGTACGATGACAATTTCAGGATACTTGCTCCTTTGTGGTTGAACCGTAACCTTCCTGATTTTTTTGTAGTGTTCAGAATAGACAATCCGTATAACGTAGAGTCTTATACTAATGTGGTGAATGATACTGAACTTTTCGAGCATTTTTTGAAAAACGGAAAAGTCGTGAAGGTTTTTGACATGAGAGAGTCTTCTCCTGTCGGAATGTATCTTCATTCATATTACAATAAAATCAATCAGTATCCTGGTTCCGTATTGTTACAATTCAAGGAACAGGAAACAGGTAATGACTACAATAATGGTATAAATTCTTGGTTCGGTATTTCCGTTGATACAGGACTTGTGGTCAAGAAGGACGAGGTTTCGTATTTCGCAAACGAGATTATCAACAAAGGAATTCAGGACAAATTGAATCAGTTCATTGTGGACGGATTTGAAAGAAACCGACTGTTGTGTCCAAACCTCATTAACCTTGAGTTCATGTTCAATGACGAAGATGTTCCGAATTATCGTATGAGCCGTTATTTTGGACTTTATTTTAAGGAGAATGATATCGTTACCTATGATTATGTTGAACAGAAGATAGACAGTGCCACCAACAATTATGTTATCAAGAAATTCGACGAAAATCATAATGAAATAAATGATACTTTCATTTCAGGACAAGATTCGGTACTGAACAATACAGCATACGATGACCGTATGTTTTTTGCCATCGGTACAAGGAATTTCGAAAGATTGAAAGAACCTAATGACCTGAATTCGTTTCTTAGAAAAGAAATCACTTCCAAGCCTTACAAGAACTATCAGATTTGTAAGGCTGAGAAGAAAAGTACATCTTACAAGAATTTTGTATCCATCAGTTTTCTGAAACAGATACAATATGGAGAACATTTCCGTATCGTAATACCTTCTTTCGGTTCTGAAGGTATTGAGACTCCTGTGGTGTTCGAGTTCATCGCTTCCAACGACAAAAGACTTGAAAAGGAGGTCGACGGAGTATCGCCTTTCATTAGTATATCCAATTCCAAGGATACCTTGGACGAATACGTTTATTACCGACAGAGAATCGACACACCTGATACCACTAATCCAGGACCATCTCAAGAATATTATTACCGAGGCATAAACACCAAGGATTATCAGGAGAAATACACGCAATTCCCTGTGATAAATGTCGTAAACGCTCGAATGGAATCGAGCGGTCGAGAATTTAAGGTTAAATGCAAGTCATTGTCAGAGTTCCTTGAACAGACAATGACTTCAGTCGATTCGGCAAATTCTTCCAAATATGTACATGTATTCCGACTGAATTTTTATACACAGGATATTTCCGACTCTGAACAGCTGGCGGATTTAGGCACTCAGATTCACAGACTTGAACAGTCTATCAATGCCGTTGTAAAGGAATTTGGTATCAAATTGGGAATCGGTGCGAGAAACAATGATTCTTTGTCTATACTGTCAGGATACGATAACACGTATTTCCAGCATATCACCAATACTATTCTCGATAATGATTATGTAATCCGTTCTCCGAGAAAAGTCGATTTGATGAGGGAAGTCAATAATATAGAACCTCTGGATTCTTCTTGGCAGACTCGTTTCGAGAATCTTTATGTGGATGAGATTGTCGATACGGAGATAGGAAAAGATGAAACTATCGTCTATTACGGTAACAAAAACCTTGACATTCCGTTGGTTCTGTTGGACAACAAGTCTGATTGGTATTCCTCGAAATCGATGATGTTTGCTCCTGTAAACTTCGAGATTCTCGGATGGCGTACAAGTTCCATTGTATCTTTCCTTACATTGGAGGGTTATTCTTATGAGATTGAATCGGATGATATTTCAAAACTTATTCCTAACACCATAGTCAGAAGTTCGGAAGGCAGATACAAGAGACTCAATGACTATGAAGTGAAGAGTCTGAGGTTCAATTACGCTGACCGTTACGAAAAGACATCTGAATACGAGGAATTCTATCAGGACCGATTGAAATTCCTTGATGAGGAGATTGCCAAAATCAAGGTCGAATACGATAATGAGAAGAAACTCAATAACAGAGCGGAAGTCCTTGCCAAGATACAGTCTTACATGGATGTCTTTAATGTCGAGAAAGTCAACATTCTTGCGTTCAAGGATAGATTGTACAAGATGTCCGGAGATGACAAGATATCCCATTATTACGTTACTACAAGATTGAACCGAGTGCAATCTCCTTTCAATCTCGACAAGTATGTCATAAATTCTGATTTGGACATTGCGTTTGATGGAGATTGTGTCAGTCTGTATTCTTCACAACCTGCAAAAGTGTCTCTGATGGGAATATTGCCGATTAAGGATTTCGACACGACGGTCGGATATTCTGAAACAGAGCAGGTAACTTCTTCTAACGTGAAAGTCTTTGAAGGCAACACGAATGTCTATATAGACAACATGGACAATCCGAATTCAATAAGAAAGAATATCTTTTACACTTTAAGTTCAGGAAAGTTCAAGGATTTGCCTTTGAGTACCGGTTCATCGTTCATTATAATCGGAAACACATTGTATTATAATTCAGGAACAAGAAACAATTATCTCAAGACAAAGGAGTTGGAAACAGATTACCTGATTACCGCTGATACGAAAACTTCCACTAAAATTTCGGTCACTCCTTACAAGGTCGCAATTGATTATCTCAAGAAAAGTCCTGTTCTTACAGAGAAATATTACTATAAGAATGACGATGTCCTTGAGGACCTGAATTATTCGTTGGTTTCTCCGACCGTATGCAACTGGAAAGGTGTCGGTGGTTATTATGACCATGATTCGGTTCTGAGAATCGATAATATTCTTTATCCTGATTACAAGTATGTGAGCAAAGGATATCTGTGCATGACGGACATCAATTCAATCAGTGGAAACAATAACATGTTCCTTGACCGTTCTATTGATTCGTTGGTCGATTTAGGTAAGGAGAAACAAGATTTCTTCACTTACATGACGACTACGTCGGTCACTGACAGTATCAACCTCTTCTTGACCGACAAGAAAATGCCTGAATATACGGTAGGGTATTATAACAAGTATATCAATACTCTTGATTTTATATTGTATGGAGTGAAATTCAGTATCAAGTTCAATTCTTCTCAATATGTGTCGGCTATACAATTGTCCAACTACAACAAATACGAGATATATCTTGTCAATGATTTCAACGGTCACAAGAACGATGTCATCATTAACACAATTGAGAACACGATTCTTATCATAAACCATAATTTCAATTTCGGAAAATTTGACCAGAAGAGAAATACGGTATATGCAAGAAATGGCAAACTTTGGATTAACGAAAAATATAATTGGACGGATACCGACAAATATCTTCATATCAATACCGCAGAATGTGACGGAAATTCGATTTTCATTCCTGTAAGTACAGAAACAAGTATCAGTTCCAATGTTAGCTGTGAGAAGTTCGTTCAGATGAACATGTTCGACCAACAGGAAAATGAATACGAGAACATCGACAAGAATTCCTTGTTCTTCCTTGACGTCTCAGTGTTCCGTGAAGAGTACCTTGTGTCTTATTACACGGATAACAACGAGAACAGGTTGATGCTCAACAGAGGAGGTTATCTCATTGCGGAAGAGTTGGACGTCGACAACAGTAGGATTCTGTTGACCGACAAATTCCTCAAGTATCCTGTTACAAGCAAGTACCTCAACAATTATACAGATGGAGGTGATGCCGATGCGGATTTTGTAATGAGGAAGACTTTGTTCGGATTTGGAACTTCCATTGTTTCTGATAGAAAATCATGGTTGTTGAATCCTGATTATGCCGAAAAGGGATATTTGGATTCTGAGAAACTGACCAATTCGACTCAGTTCGACCTTATGATAGAGGATTTCGTCAAGTCTTTCAAGGAAGATGATATGATATTCTATGTCAAGAACGTGATGGATTCGAGTACTTCTTTGATAAAGATAGAGACGACTCCGTCGTTCAAGCCGATGAGTATCGATTTCACCCTTCCTGAAAAAGTCAAGTACTGTGTAGATTTCTATAATCCGAATTTCAGGGATTTGGTCGTTTTTGAAATTAACGAGACTTCAGACCTCATTGGTCAGTCTTCAACAAGTTTCATACTATCCAATACGAGATTCAAGGAAATCCTTCCTATAAGGAAATATTATGGTTTCAAGGTGTTTGATGGATTGACGCAAAATCTCTCTAATACCACCAACATGTTTGTCTCGGATTCCAAAAGTCTTGTTGCTTCAAACTGGGATTACCAGTATTACCGCAATTACACGACAGACAAGAAATATACGTCGGTTGACGGATTCGTTACAGGTATCGAGGACAAGTCTTTCTTCGGAAGTAAAGGTATTAAGCTCAGGAACATCACGATTGAGGTAGAAGAATGGAACGAAAACGAAATGACTGTTGCTTCAGATAACGTCTCGGAATTCTCGACTTCCAATTCTTCGGAAACCATCGGAAATCGAATGAAGATTTCCATTAATCTTCACCGAACGTTCTTCAATCATTTCATGAAGACTAATGACAAGAATTTCCTCGATAACTGGAACACGTTCAACATCAACAATGAGACTCCTGTCAACAACTTCATCAAGAAGTCGCTTGTCAATTACTTCAAGATAAACAACCGTAACAACTTTAGGTTGTTTGCGGCAGAAAAAGGAAATGAAGACAAGGAAACTATTCTGATGAAAAGACCTTCTAACTTTGACAGAGATTTCAAGGAAGTCAGGAACTTCAAGAGCTCTTACCGCAAGGAGAACAACGAGGTCATCATGGAAATCGTATTGACCGATTTATCGAAGGTTTATTATGCGACCTATGATTTCAAGTCTAATCTGTAAGGTTGATAAATACTGAAATTTTCAGGATTTCAACAATTCAGATGGACAATTTTGATATCAGACAGATAAACAATAACTATGCCCCCGGCATCGCTACATACGGAATAGATGGAAGAACCGGTATCAAGGGAGATAACGGTACTTCCGTCTATTTCACGTCTTATAATCTCGAATACGGTTCATCTAATGAAAACGAACAGAACGAACTTCTTGTCAAAATCAATCAGTCGAAGGTTCTGTCGAAATACGTCGACAAACCTAACGGAAGGGATTACGAAGTAGGAGATATCATCATAGACGGAGGAGGATACATCTATTCTCTGTATAAAATGAACGGTTCTTTTGCACTGAAATATGTTTCGGTAATAAAGAACGAAGATTCCTCGTCATTCTTCAAGAAGGTCAATGATAGGGTAATGATAAACAAAGAAGGTCTTGATGTTGTGAGCGGTTCAGTGAATGTTGATTTGATTCCTGATTCGGATTACCCTTTCCGTGTCGTTTCGGTTGACAGGAACTCTGTTGACGGAAACTACAATCTTCTGTCTTTGGTCGCTTATTCCTACATGTCGGATGAGCGGAAATACCTCAATATCTTTTATAACAAGGAAGATGACAGTTTTCATTTCGAGACCGAATCCAATATAGTCCTCGATACTTCAAGTCTTATGGTAAAAGGTACCGACTCGAAAGAAAGTTTTTCAGACTATTACAAGGTGGAACCGTATAACGACCCAATCGGTCTTCTTCATAGGGTGTATTCGGAAGCTCGTTATTCCTATAATAGTTCGGAAGGTTCGTTGACCATTGAAGGTTTCCATAATAATTTCCCCAACATAGAAATTGTGCCGGATTATATAAAGGTCAAGATACTCAATTCTGACTATACCACAAAGACCGAGAAACTGTATACATTAGACCACACCAATATCAATAATGTGGATGATTATTTCAAGGTCGATGTCGGCGATACATTGAAGAATGTCGACAAATCAAAAATCTGCATATCTCTCATCAAGGGTGTGGAGATTTACATCAATCCAAACAATCAATAAGAGAGCCAGATGAAGAATTTGAAAGAAGTATTGGGAAACAGATACCAAGGTCTTCCCGGTATCGGTATAAACGGCAAAGAAGGTGAATCCGGTCGTAAAGGAAACTCAATCTATATCGGTTATCTCAGAAGTTTCTTTGATTATCAGAGAGTCAAGGACCCGGGATACGTTTACACTCGTATCAAGAACATGACGCATACGAGTCAGTCCGACCCTGAGTTCTATTACCGTAACGACGGCAATTTCTATAAAAAGATTGTCGGAGTGGATGATACGCATGAACAGATGGTCACTTTTTCCATCTATAATGTCCGAGGTCTGTTCTTTGACAAGAGTTCTTACGAGACATCATCAAAAGTCACATACAAGTCTCTTGTGAAATCGGACGACTTTTGGAAAAGGAACATGAAGAACCCTGACGGCTCCTATGTGACTATGAAAGGGTATTCTTATATAGGTGTCCCTGATGATTGGACGGAAGCCGAAATCAACAACTGGAAGAAAAGAAACATTGATGTTGATGACGTGAATTTTCCTATTCGTCTTGAGGAAAAATACATCGAGGAACGTGACAAAGCGGATTCGCAGACGAATTATTCTACCATTGAAGATGACGGTATTGTTATTCCGACTACACTGAAATCCATTTTCAATACCGGAGATATACTTTACCTTCAGGATGACCTTACTTCTAAAGTCATCAGTTATCTTGTTGTAACTGAAGACCTCATTGGCATGTCATTCAGTAAGTTCCTTGAGCAAGAATTTATTTCCTGTGAATCGTTGCAGTCAACGTTTGCGGAAGTGAATAACAGAGCTGTCATCAATAAGGTCTTTTATCTTCCTGTCGTTCAAACAGGTGAATCGGTTACACAGGAAATAGATTTGAAATTCAAGGAAAACTTTGTCAAAAGACTGAACGGTGATTTTCTCTTCAATATTCCTTATAATAATGATAAAAGGAAATCCGACAAGAAATTCTTTGAACTGTACAGTACCGTTTCAAAGAAATCGTTAACGATTGACCAAAATAACACCAAAGATTCTTTTACAGGAGTTGAAGACAATATTGTATTGAAGGCGTCGAATCTGAAATTAGAAAATTTGTTTATCAAGAACATAGACACCAACATCAATATCAAGAAATATAACAATTCAGGTATAAAATACATTGGAGGATATGGACATGTCAAGGCGATTGACAATAACAATCTGACTGTTTCTGAAGATTTCGACAAAATCAGAATACAGCTGAATGCCGTTTCTTTTTTCGAATCTTTTTCAGAAGTCGAAAATAGTTTTTATGGAATTGAGATTTACAGGAAAACTTCCAACGGTTACGATTTTGTCAAGAAAATTCAGAACCCTTCGACTGAATCCTCGATATATTTCGAATTGGACAGTTCTTTTTTTGAACACGGTCTTAATAATATCGGTTTCATTACATTCGTTACTGGTACGAATATATCGACTTCATACAGTAAAATGTCTGAATTGGAACTGAATTGTTCAAAGATAGACAATAATCTGTTCAGGATTTCAAATTATACGTTTCTTCAATCTTCTTCGACTGCGACCAATATCAGTGAGGATTTCAACAACGACTACTGTTCTTTCGTTCTATCCGACCTTTCCTGTGAAAAATGCAACGACGCTGCATTGAGTATCGAATCAAACACAAATGCGGTCATCAAGAACGTTTATATCAACAATACGTTGGTCATTTCTGACGGAAAAGTTGTCAAAGGAGGATTCAAAGGCAGTTGGATTGAATTTGATGAATCGGGAGTCAAGATATCAGATGACGGAAAGAGTGTCGAGATTTCCGATATTACAGTCGATGAGAATATTCCTGATATTGAGGAAATGACTGAATCCGGTATTATTTCCTACAAGCCTGAAAGTATAGGAGAGTGTCTTCATTATCTTTCGCAACGCAATTATCATATCGGTCAGTCTATACAGGAAACCATCGACCGAAGTATGGTTTTGACCGTAATGACATACGAAGAAAACACCAGCAGTTCTTATAGAAGCAGTTTCATTATCACTCAACCGGGTTTCGAAAATCCACTCAAGGATGTGTCGGTATCTTTCAACAATAGGTTATTTGATAATCAAATAGAAGACTGCAACAAATCTTCGAACGGTATTCTTTGTAATCAGATACAGTATTTTGTCGAACTGAACTACCATAATTTCAATGTCGATACATGGGGTAAGTATTTTGACAATCCTCGCATCAGGGTCTCTGTAGATTTGGATACACAGACTACATTGGTTTCAGGAGGTATTGAGTATTGCGGTGATACTAACCTTAACAACGTCCACATATATTCGGTATACGATAAAATGCGTTATCCGAACAATGCTTTCAAGACAATGTTCTATTGGCTCAACGGCAATTCAGGAAATTCCATCGACAGTATGTCATCTGACCTCAACGACAATTCGCACGAATTGGACAAGTTGCCGTTCATAAAGAAAATAGGAACGACAATCGAACCGGACGTCGACAACAATTGGATAAGCCTCAACGATACATTGAGTAATAGAATTTCCGCGGATACCACTATTCCTTATGATATTGTTTTCAAAATCACGGATACGGTGGACGGGACCAACTGTATCGGAGGACGCAACGGTCTTACGTTCTCGGATGTCAATAATCCCAATGACAAGGTCAAGATTAGGACTGTCTGTGAAATTGCCAATCCTATTCCAATGGAATTTAACTTCCGATGGAAAGTGACTCGTATAGATATTCTCGGAGAACTCAAGGAACAGTACAAGGAGGTATGGAAGAAATTCGACAATGATGCTGATGTCGAAGAAACTATGGTTTTCCGTAAATACTATTCAAGAGAGATTCTGTCAGACGATACCAAATTCATCATAAATCCTGTATACACGACATTATGCCCTTCAGACAAGGAAGAACAATCAGAAATCAAGGGAGCTGTCAAAAAGGTAGGTTCGGAAGAAGGTCTGTTGATTGAGACCGGTATTGTTGATATTGATGAACGTACAAAGAAGGAATTTTATGATTCCGGATACGATGATATTTACATCCGTTACACTCAATCAAGATTTGTAAGTAGTAAGAACATGGATTCGATAAACATATCAGACATCACTTACTACAGACCGAAGATGAAATATTTTCAGGATAATGTCAAGAACATTTCCATTGCACCGAAGAACCTCAGGGATAATATACAGCAAGGTGTCATCAAAGCAAGTGATTCGAGTTTCTTTACGATGTCCGAGTATCTCAGAAAAGATTTGTCGTTTACGAACGGACGATTGAATCTGTATCCGATTGACTGGAACGAGGATGAAGTGAATCCGAACTGTGCGCAGAATTACATAGAACTGATGTATAATGCCGACGTAATGAATCCTACACTTCGAGAAGGTGATTTGTATTTTTACTACAATGACAATCTTTATCCTTATGTAAGTTACAATCAACGGAACACCGCATCTCCTCTATGGGTTAACCAGACATTGGTTTCACAAGTGGTTTCTGATGATTACATTGAATCCAAGAAGGTTTGGAATTTTGAATACGAATCCTCATCGTTGTTCAACAAGAACAATGTATTCGGAGGAGTGTTGACGAAGTCCGGTAACGGTTATATACAGTTGTTCAAGGATGATGATTACGGTCAATACGAAAACGACAAGATAATTTCACTCTCGGAACTGCAATCATTCGGAGAAAAATACGTCTTCGACAAACCTGTGTTGCAATTCATGAGTGAACCTGAAGGGTACCTGAACCAACCTCAAAAAGGAAAGTTCTTCCGCTCGTTTGCATTAAAAGCCGATTGGGTATATCCTTACTTTGTCAAATTCACGGAAGATGAAATCAAGGTCATTCCTTACACCATAATCAATTCATACGAGTCTTATATTGATTCGATGGTGATGGACGGAATTACTTCTGTGGATATAAATTTCTTGAGAGAATTCATCAATGATAAATTAAAAGATGTTTCCATATTCTGTGAAGGAAGGGACGCTTCGGTATATTTCGACAAGAAAGTGAATACAAAAGTATGGAGTATCCAAAATGCCGGAGTTTCGACTGTTGTTGAAGACACGACGTCATTGAATATGATGATTCCTTATAATCTGTTATTCGATGTCTATCCGAGAACAATGTACAACACCGATATGGGAGGAAATACAGTGAATGTGTTGATGTTGCAACAACCTTGTGTCATTAAAAACGGCAATTACAAATTCGACAAACATTATTTTGAGATTTCAGAAAATGACAAGGTAGAACTTTTACCTCCTCTTAATTTCAATGTATAAACAAAAAAGGTTGTGGAAAAATGTCTTCCACAACCTTTCTTTATACTATAATTTCTCCATTGTTGAATTTATGTCGAAGGAACCTCTTGAATTTGTACACGGAAATACTTACTTTATCCCAGTTCTCGTTATCCAACGTTACAAGCATCCTGTTTGAACGATGTGCGGATTGCATCGTGTAGTCGGTATAGTAGAAATAGTCGTGAACTGCACCGTTCCAATGAAGATATTCGTTATCAAAATTTCCTGGAGGCTTGTATGAAGAAGAAAGATAATCTTCGAGCCAGTATCTCACTGTTTTGTCATTGCCGTCTCGTAAATGGTTGTTCAAATACTCAACCACTTTACTTATTTTGGGTTTCTTTCGATTTTTCATTTTCTTCAATTCTTTTACCGATTGCGTATTTAATGATTCTCTCTATCATTCGTTCATCGTAGTCAAAACTCGGTTTATGAATTCTATAGTAATAGTCTTTCTTCGAAGGAAACTGCACTATACAACAGTATATCGGATACTCTATACCATAGATTTTCTTCAGCATATAATAATACATGTACACCTGTATAGTGAATTCATTCATATCACAGGAATCAAGTTTTTCACAAGGACCGAACATCTTTTGACCAAAGTTGTTCTGTGTTTTTATGTCTTCTGAACTTTTCCAATCAACAAGAAGCAGCATATTGTCGAATTTGGAGAACATCGCATCGAATCTGCCGTTGATAATATAATCACATCCTTTATAATTGAACGGCATCATCAGTTTCTGTTCTCGGCATTCGAATCTTAACCCTCCTCGATTGAAATCATTCAAACAGTTCTCCGCACCTATAAGTTTACGGCTCATTTCTTCATCCTCGTTGATACAGTTATTCCTATACTCTAAGACCTTTCCTTCGTTTGTATGATTATACTTGAGTTCCATGAACCCATCGACAAGTTCACCTTTTCTTTTACTGCGGTTGGATTTTTCATCCCACATCTCTATAATCTGTTCCGGTGTCTTTTGATAATACTGACTGGTATTGTCATTGAAATATTTCTCGGAGGTTCTTTTCGCGACACCTTCCTTGTCGAATTCCGGTTTCAGATAAGTCTTGATGTTTGAGATACTAATCCAAGTCTTCGGATTGTAAGGGTGTTTCTTATAAAACTCCGAGTTTTTGTTTTTTATGATATTCTCTATTTCCATTATGATGACATTTCCTTAAAAAGTTTCATGACTTCCGACTGCCGGTCTTTCTTGAACGCCTTTTCCTTTGCCTTGGAATCCATTGAAGGCTTTGAATAAGTGTATTTTTTATAAACCTTGGAAATTCGTTCATTGAATTCGTCATACAATTTCTGAGTGAATTGTGGCATGAAATAATTCTCTATGACACCTGTACTCTCATTTACAATCGTTAACATTCCTGGTTTATACAGACAAGTGCAGAACGATTTCTTTTTTGTAGTACAGTCAAATGACTTGGAGAACCTGAAACAGAGGTCCGGATGATATTTCTCGGAATAATTCTCTGCCCAAAACGCATCAAGTTCATCTATATCCTCATATTCGACTTGTACCGGAGTCGAACCTAAACAGAATTTGATATCGGAAATCTTATAGACAGAAGACCTTGGTATCGATTCTTCACCTTTTCCCATCTCTTCCTCAAAATCCTTATCGGACTCTTCTTGACCGAAATTCGATTCGATATACTGCTTGATTGTATTGACAAAAGTCTGCACTATATCATTGAACACCTTATAGTCCATAACGTCATTTCCTTTGAACCCTTTCATCATGGATGGAGTGACAAACACAAGGATATTGGAATATACAGGTTGGTTCAAATGAACGGAAATGATAGGATTATAGTTCCATATCTGAGACTGGTCAGTACTGAAATACACCAACACTTCTTCGACAAATCCCATTTTTTCCGCATCTTCTTCTGACAGTCCCATCATTTCCGGTAACAATGACAAAGACCCTAATTTGGAACCTCCGAATAAATTTTCAGAAATTTCCGATTCAATCAAAGATGTTTCAGGTTCATCATTTGAAGAAGAACCTTTGAAAAACATTCCTGACAAAGAATAAATGAGAAAGTTCTTTTTTGTATTTTTATCGTTATTTTCCATTTTTCATGATTTACCTTAAAAATTATATGATGTCGAAATAAATCTTATTAAATCCGAAAAAAGCAAATCAGAAGAATGTATTTGAATTGATAAATATCGTAAATAAATTATAAAATATCATGTGGATAACTTCCAAGGAATTCCGCGAGAAATATCATATAACTCCGCAACATCTTTATCAGTTGAAGAAAACCAACAAGATAAAGACCAAACCTTATCTTGGAAAGTCTTATCTGATTGAGGATAGTGAAGACGACAGAGTCGTTGTAATCTATGCAAGAGTCTCGACTTCGAAACAAAAGAAAGACCTTGACAATCAGATAGACTATCTCAGAAAATATTGCGTGTCAAACGGAGAATCTCCCTCACATGTTTTTTCCGATATAGGTTCAGGAATGAACGATAACCGCAAGTCTTTGACCGAGATGATAGACATGGTCATAAAAGGAAAAGTCAAGAAAATTGTCATTTCCCACAAAGACCGGTTGACGAGATTCGGATTTGGTTATATCGAGACAATATGTAACAAGTTCGGTACAGTGATAGAAATCGTGAATCTCGAAGACGAGAAATCTTTCCAAGACGAATTGACGGAAGACCTGATTGCGATTGTGCATCATTTCAGTATGAAATTCTACGGAAAACGAAAAAATTCTTGCCAAGACATTGAAAGAAATTTGAAAGATTTTAAAAATTTGGAAGATAAATAAAATAAATAAAATAAAAAACTAATGAAGACTTGGACTATCTTGATGAACCCTGACGAGGAAATCCTTCAGATGATGAAGGACGCAAGATGGATTTATGACCAAGCCTTGTACCACCAAAGACAAAAATTCTTCGAGACTCGCAAAGAAGGAGAAATCAAGACCTTCAGTTTCAAAGAACTGTACCATATTGTCAGTCAGACTGACGAATATAAGAGTATGCGTCTAGATTCAGTCTCCAAGTCTGGAGTTCTGAGACAGTTGTTTTCTAACTGGAATGGTTACATCCGTTCAGTGATGCAATACAAGAAACATCCTGAAAAATTTCTCAAAAGACCCAAACTACCGAACTATATTTGTCGTAGGTCGGAATTCAATCTGGTGCAAATCGATAAGACAAGATTTCGTTCAAAAGGTTGCCGTAAAAACGAAATCAGATTACCTAATAGTAATATCAAGATTGCGATTCCTGAACGGATTGAGCGGAAATCGATTAGGGAAATCACCATCAAATACTATCACGGCAAAATCAAAGTCGGAATCGTTTTTGACGAATCTGGTGAGAAAATAAAATATGATTGTGACAAGAACCTCTCTGTTGGAGTGGATATTGGTTTGAATAATCTGATGGCTATAACTTCAAACGACAAATCCTTTTCTTATGTCGTTAATGGTAGACCTCTGAAATCAATTAATCAATTTTACCACAAGCAGAAGAGCCGATTGAAATCCGATTTAGACAGATGTAACAAAAAATCCAAAACGAGTAAAAGGTTGGAAAAACTGGAAATAAAACGGACGGAAAAAATTTCACATTATTTGCATTGCGCTTCAAAACAAATGATTGAACTATGCGTCTCAAAAGGAGTTTCAAGGATAATCATCGGTCACAATAATGGATGGAAACAGAATGTGGCATTAGGTTCAAGAACCAATCAGAGTTTCGTAACCATTCCATTCAATCGTTTGATAGAACAAATCAAGGATAAGGCAGGAAAATACGAAGCACTCGAAGTGAAAATCGTAGAGGAGTCTTATACCAGCAAGACAGACCACCTGTCTTTGGAAGAGATGACGCATCAAGATTATCCCAAAGGCAGAAGAATCAAAAGAGGATTGTTTAAGTCCGCTTGCGGAAAAACCTTGAATGCCGACATAAACGGCGCGATAGGGATACTGAGAAAAGGAAACGCAATCACAGACGAGCAATTGATACTCTTACGTGACAGAGGCGACGTTGTTTCGCCAAAAGTGTTCAGACTGAACCTTTGAACATTTTGATGTATTTTATTTAGTTTACGAAAATATATTAAAATGAAACAATATATAATTTACAAATTTATTTCTGTTGAAAGACTTCAATGAACAAAATAAGACCGAGACATACTAAAATCTGCAAGGTTTGCGGAATGTCGGCACTGAACGAAAATGACTACAGTTTCCTTAACAAGAACGTATTCGAAAACATAAGAGTAAAAAAGCAAACCACAAGACAAGTGACGGTCATTTCATACAGTCATATCAATTCATCACGTTCAAGTAAAATCAGTTCATTGTTCTGATTTAAAACCACGATATTCGTTGCAGACCTCTAAGGTGTCGGATTGGAACTTGTTGCCCAGTCCGACACCTTTTTTGTTTTTCAGATAGATACATTATAATTAAGTCAAAACAACCCAATGAAGATAAAGGAACAGGCACAGGAACTCGCATCTCTGTTGGGTGCGACGTCTCCGCAGACACAAATTTCTCCACAACCAAGTACTAATCAGGTTGTCGATGACCCTACAGAAGAACTCGCACCTGAACCTGCATTCGATTTCAATTATGAAAAGGTGCGCAAGTTCTATCAGAAAAAGGCTCGTGAAGAGGTCAAGAAAATAGTAAAGGTTGTTATTGCCGGAGATGAACTGAAAGACAATTCTTTCTTGTCGTTTGTTTCCGACAAAATGAATCAGGATTCTGAGCAACTGGCGCACTTGTATTATCAGTACCGCAAGATGGAAGTGATGCAGGAAGCTAATATGAAATCCGTTCAGGCAGGTAACATCTCTCCTAGAATGTTCGAGGTATACACACAAATGGACAAAGCGTTGTCGGACCTTTCAAAACAGATTTCCGAATTTCAGATTTCAATAAAGGATAACTACGCCAAAATCAAATTCGATGCGATTGACGACCTTCCTGCCGCAGGTCTTTCTTCAGGAAATTCCGAAGATTCTAAACTGATTACCGGAAATGTGTTCAAGAACACCAAGGAACTGAACATGGCGATGATGGAGCAACGCAAGAGACTGATGATACAGAAAACCCAAGAAGTGAAATTCGAGGAAGTCAAGGAAGGAGAAACAGATGATTAAGGAAATTTATTGCAGAATGCCTTCCGATGCAAACTACAAGAGGAACGGCAGTGTCATCGAAAGTACTTCGATGGAAGAGAACCTGTTGCAGAGAATCCGTGTCTGTCTCGGAACAAGAAAAGGTGAAGTTCTCGGAGACCCTTTCTTCGGCATCAACTTGGAAGACTATATTTTCGACATGGGAGTCGATAAGGATGAAATCGAATCAGATGTCAAGATGTTTCTTACACAGTATGCGATGAAAGGATATGAGGATTTCTATTCTATGGATATAAACGTCTCTTTCGGAAAGGACTTAACTTCTCCGACCGCACCTCATGATTACATACTCATAGATATATACCTTAACAATCAGAAATCAATGGGTGTATTGGTTTCCTGAAAAAATCAAAAATTCATTTTTCTTTCAGAATAAATAATAAAAATCGGAAACAATATCGTTCGGAACTTTAGTGGTTTCCGAGATTGTCAAAGAGAAAATTCTATAAAACAAAGCAAATGGCACAATTAACTTTAGATTTAGCACAATTTAAGTCAGCTGGTGTCTATACACTTGAAATCGACGATACCGTTCAGTACAAAGTCGAAACCAACGCACTTCGTCTCTTGGTCGGTTTTTCTGATAAAGGTCCATTTAATAAGCCTGTATTCCTTCGTGACCAAAATGATGCAGCCACCATATTCGGACCTATCAACGAGAAGCTCGAGCACAAGGGTTCGTTCTTCAACCGTTTTGCGGGCACTCTTGCCAAGAGAACTCCGGTCTTCGCTCTCAACCTTCTGAAGGTTGATGAGACTGTTCAGGGTCTCGACCAAGTGAACTACGCTGCAATGTCGTTGGATGCAGGTACTCCTAACCCTGAGGTAAGCTCTTACAACAAGGCAAAGTACGGTCAGAAAGACAACCTTCAGGAAATGGACAAGTTGATTTATGCAAATGCTGTATTGTCGCAAGGTATCCCTTACGTTGGCAATGCTCCTTATGCAAGCTTCTTCGACCGTTCGCGATTCTGGGAGCCATCCGACGAGAACCTTCTTGCAAATGCTGCCAACGGCGTGACAGGGGGTCTCGACACAACTACTTTCGAGAACACCAACTTCCTCAACTTCGCTAACGTTGGTACAGAGGAGTTCTCTATCCTTGTATTCAAGCCTGAGCACCTGACAGGTTATTCTCTGACTTGCGAAGAGTGGTACGGTGGCAATATCCCTTATGGTTTCATCCGTCCAAACGACTATGTCGAGGACTACTTCATTCAGGTCGTTGCAGTGAAGGGTAACTGGACTGACTATGCAAAACTTTCAAATGATGCTCTTTGGAAGGACTTCTTCGATGCAAACGGTATCAAGAAAGGCAAGATTAACTCATTCCTTTCAGCCGAAGGTGTGACTCTTCTCGGTTCTTGGATTGGTTCAATCATTCCTGGTTTCCAAAACAAGAACGGTGAGTTTGTTGACATCATCTCAAAGATTAACAACAACACCACAGTAACCGGTCTTCTCGCATCATTCAATAAGGATGCCGCTCAGGTACTCGCATTCGACTATGACGGCAAGGAAGATGATGAAGGCAATATCGACCCTGAGACTCGTGGTTGGTTCATCGACGCAGATGGTGACGGTGAATGGAACGCAGGAGAAAGCGCTGCGACTCGCAAGACTTTCAAGATTGATATGCTTGGTCATAACTTCCAGGATGGTTATGCGACAGGTGCAGAAATTCCTTCCGGTGAAAATGACGATGAGGGTCAGCCTATACTTGTTCCTTCTATCCGTTATGGTGTGAACTTCTTGTCTTACAACTACGACTCGGATTCTATCGACAAAATCACAGAGCACATCAACTCCGCAAGATACTTCAATGAATGCGGTGTTGACGCATCAGGTAACAATCCTGTAAAAAAGGATATCAAGAATCTCTTTATCCTTACTGACCAAAGAGAGGCTTCAATGCTTGCAACAGGAGACCTTGTAAACAACGACAAGTCCGACCTCAAATTGATTCCTGGTCTGACAAGAATCACCAAGAAGGTTTGGGTTTCACTTGAAGGTGTTGACGTTTCTGCCGCAAAGGATGGAGGTCAGAATGTTCTCGAAGTGGAAAATGCGACATTTGTTTACAATGGTACTACTTACACATACACTGGTAAGGCAATCTATGACGAGGCATTCGGTAAGGTAGGTTTCTATCTCTACACTACTATCGAAGGTGTTGAAATCACAAAGGATACACAGAACGGTGACTATGTGATGAAACAGAACAAGATTTCTGACAGTGTTGTTTCATCTAACCTGAAGTTCATTCCTCTCAAGGGTCTGAAGATTGGCAAGCGTCACATGCCGGGTTATGACGAGAACGGTATTATGTCTAAGGAAGGCGGTATCGAGAAGATTTACAGTGTACTTTCTTCTGCCGGTATCCTTAGAGGTCTCTGCAATCCTCAGATGATTCAGTTCCGTTATGTCATCGACTCTATGAGTGGCGGTATCGCTCCTATGATGGGTGGTAAGGTTTACATTTCTCAGCTCGCAATGAAGAAAGGTAAGACTACTGCTCTTCTGAACGCTCCTTCTAAGAGAGAGTTCGCAAGAAGCACCAATCCATACTTCTGCGCTTCGTTCGTGAATGGCGTGGACATCAAGCCTCCATTCTCTACAGAATACGTTGCAAAGGGTGGTAACGATGAACTCTACGGAGAAAACATCTTCTCATTGCCTGATGAAGACAACGGTGGCAAGAAGACCGGTGTATTCTGGCCTAACTTGATTTACTCTGTCGGTGGCAAGAAGGTTTCTGTTCCTCCTGCAGCAGACGTTGCCAACGTACTTATCCGCAAGTACACAGGTTCTGACCCTTGGATGATTTGCGCTAACAACAACGGTGTAATCTCTAACGACGACCTGTATGGTCTTGAGTACGAGGCAGACCAGACTGACCGTGACTACCTTGAGCCAATGGGTATCAACACCATTATCAGCCGTGACGGTAACGTGATGATTTATGGCAACCAGACTTGTTATCAGAGAGTCATTTCTGACTACAACAAGTTCCACATCATCGAGAATCTCCATACTCTTGAGATTGCGGTCGACGCAATTCTTCAGAACTATGTCTTCCTCTACAACAACGCTCAGACTCGTGCGGACATCATTCAGAAGGTTACTCCAATCTTCCAAGCTGCACAGACAAGCGGTGCAATCGACGACTTCAAGCTCATCTGCGACGAATCGAATAACACAGAGGAACTCATTGCGCAGGACTTTGGAATTTTGGAATGCCAGATTGTCTTCGGACACGGATGCGAAAAGATTCTCAGCATCTTCCGTCTCAAGAGAAAGATTTCTTAATCATAAGATTCTTTATCATATCATTAAAGGTTGGAGCGAAAGTTCCAACCTTTTTTATTGGTTCAAAATCAGAATCTTTTTTTAATAAATACACAAAATATCCGAATGAACTATGGCTTTGTCCGAAACATCTTTGAAAGAGATTGACAGCAGTATAGACATAATGGAACTTCACAAGAAGTTTGATGATGACTGGTATAACATGTACAAGCCTCTTACATTGGAAAACACCCTTCTCTCAGGAGGAACTCTCACTAAAGATATCAAGGAAACTTTGGACGAGCTTGCTGCGAAAACTTCCAAGAATGAGAAACGAATCAACGCACTCAACAAGGAAATGAAAGAAAACAAGGATGAAATAGACTCCGTAATTTCCGACGTTTCCTCAAGAATCCGTTCTTTGGAACAAGTGCAGAAAGATACTGTGTTCTTCCGGGGAATTCCTGACAGTTCTTCGGAAGATTTCATTACAAGGGCAGATTTCACCGACAGTTCAGTATTCAGTGTCAACGCTTCTACCGGAATCAAGGTCGGAGACACTATCGCAGAGACAATGACAAAGATAAACGATTCTATTTGTTGGATTGACCTTGAGGACGACCCTTCGGTCTTTACGACCAATGAAGGAGACCGTCTTCTTGACAACAACGAATAGTTTGTATTCTCAAACGAATAACGATAAACTGAAATGACAGGGAAAACAGAAAACAGAATAAATTTCTACAGAGGAGTAGAATCAAGATACATAGACCCGGATGCAGTTCCAAGAGACGGTGCTGATGTCGCTTTTTATCCGAGATTCATCAACGGCATCTTTTTCGCAAAGGATACCGGTATGATTTACATCAACGGAAAAAGATACGGAACGTCTTCGTCTTTTTCTTCGATGAACCCATTCTCTGATACTTCTTCTGACATACTGAAATACAAAGTCAAGGTTTCTAACGGCACCACTACCCTTGCAGTTTACGATTCCGAAGGGAAGAATATCGATAATGTCAAGTTGTTCAGAATCTATTCAGGAACTCCGAATACATTGAAAGTCGACATTGACAAGAACAATGACTATAGGATTTCATTGAATCTGAAAGATTCCGTTCTTTCAGATTCCTCTGTTTACGACAACCGCCTCGTATGCACCGACAACCGTTTCGGAGTGTTCTTAGGTATGATAAATGATGTTTCCACAAACACCATCAGATTCGGTTCATACGATTGTTCCGGCAATTTCTTGGAATTTGGTTCGATATACAACGCAGGATTTCTCGAAAAATCAGACCTCGATAGTATAATGGTCACTAAGAATGCCGAAGACGCATCAGTGTTGAGGTTTGTTTGGAACGATGATGCGACACATAAAGGTTTGAATACTGTTGTCGATATTCCTCTTTGGGATTTCTACAAAAAAGATATCGAGGAAATCAGGAAATATATGATTAACGGCAAGAAGATTTCAGAAAACCCTGTCCTTGAAGGGTGTGACATTTCTGTTGGAGATTCTTCCGTTAAGGAAAACGATATGACATTTAGTTCCGATGACGATATTGCGACCGCAATCAAAAAATTAAACTGCCGACTGAACACCATAGAGAATCAGAATGTTGTTCCGGTATCAAAAACGGAAACGGATTCCCAAGGTCTTGTTTGGAAGGATTATTTCGACAATGAATGACAAGGATAAGGAAATCAAGATACAGATTTCAAAAGGTCTACGGTCTAAATATTTCAATGATGACGGTCAGTGGGATTCCTCCAATTTCTTGGGAGTCATTTATTTTGCGGTAGACACTAAGGAAATTTTCGTTGACGGTACATCTTTTGGTTTCAGTAAAGACGAATCTGAAAAAATTCAGGAAAAATTCAAGAACGTCGAAGAGACTGTCAACAAATCTGAACTAAAGATAAAGAATATATCCAAACATCAATTAAACGATACCGAAATCTCTCTCAGTTCGGTAAGCAATGTCGGAGGACTGTTATCAAAAGCAAAGACTGTATCAGAAGCACTTGCATTGATTGATGATTCTGTATCTTGGCAATATTTTGACAATTGTTACTTGGAAGACCCAAGGGTGTCATTCTCGATGACCGGGAAAAAAAGTAAAGGCACACAAGGAACGGAAGGCTCAGGTAGAATCGAATTCTCTACATCCGAACACACAGTGTATGTGAACGGAGAAAAGTTCGGAACCGTTGACAAGAAAGGAAATGATATCGAGGAACATTATCTTTCCAAGAAACAGTTCAAGGATATTATGAACGAAATAATGGAAGGGAAAACCGATATCGAAGATATTAGGCAACGTATCGACTCGCTTTGATTTCCGACACTTCTCAAAAAATGCAAATTTTTTCGATTCATACTTGAATAAATAATAAAACAGAAGACAGGAACAACGTAATGTGTGTTTCCAAAGTTTTCCGAAAAACAAAAGAAACGATTATATCTTTTATATAAATTATGGTACAGGATATTACATCAAATGGTCTTCTCGGACTTCCTCACTTCAGAAATTCGAGAATCTCTATGGGTTTAATGGAACCCATCTACAAGAACCTTTTCACTGTCCAGATAACATTACCAAAAGCTCTCGGATACGATGACGCAGCGACCAATCTCTTCCTTGAAGAGGTGTCTAAGGTGGATGGCCTCGATACACACAAGGTTCCTGGCGCTGAGACTCAGGCTTACAAATATGCTAACCGTTCGTTCGCAAGCGGTAAGCCTGACAACACCTATGTTGACATTTCTCTCGATTTCGAGGTGAACTTGCAATATGATGGCGACCAGCCTACAAGCTTCCTCATCAAGACCCTGCGTAAATGGACTGACCTTATCTATGACCCATTGACAGGTCGTACAGGTCTGAAGAAGGATTATGTTGCAGACCAAATGGTAATCACTATGCAGGATAGAGCTGGTACTCCTTATTGGCAGTGGATTTGTTATAACATCTTCCCAACCAAGGGTATCGGAGCAGTTCCTCTTGACTACAACGCAGGTGACCTCCTGAAGATTACAGGATGGACACTCCGATGCGACCATTTCGATGAGGTTCAGCTTTAATTTTGAGATTTATGAGACAATAATTTCGGGCTTATTGCTCGCAGATTCATAATTTTAATAAACTCTTTTATCGAATTGTTTCCCCTTCATATTTGTCGTGAGACACGTGTGAAGGGGTTTTTGTTAATAGACGGCAATAAAAAAGGAACGACATAAAATTGCCGTTCCTTTGATTGTTCTAACAGAATTTAGGATTAAAAATAAAGGAAGAAAGTATAAACTCCTTCGCCGTTCTCATCATCTTCGAGATTTGCCAAACACTCGTCGAATCCAAACATCTCTGTTGCCTTCTCCAATCCTTCCAAGACCATGTCCTTGAAGATATCTTCCTCGTATTTGAATTCACATTTGTTGAAATCCATAGGAACACTGAGATTGATAATAGTTTCTACGAAACTCTTGCTTGAAACTGAAATGGAAATACCAGCCTCCTCTGCCTCCAAATCATCAGTGATAGGACTGTAATCACCAGTCTCCAAAGCGTGAGCAATGAAACCATTGGTACTCTCGATTACATTACCATAGAATTTCTCAAGGAACTTTTCGTTCTTCTTCTCAGTTTCCAACTTCTTGCGCAATACCTCCTTGATAGTCTTTGCGTTGACACATGTTTCCGGTCTACTGTTTACAGTATTATCTACCGGATTAACGATTACCGGATTTCCTTCCTTTGTCAAAGCGTTAGGTTTGGCATCAATTACTAAAGAACACTCTTTTTCGTCTGTAGGTTCAGTCGTAGGACGCTTTTCCTCAAGACCTTTTGAAGCTGAATCAGTAGATGTAATGGCTTTGCCCAGTACATTCACAACAGTACCAAGTACTGTCTGAAGCGCATCAATACCATTGTTCACCAATTCGTCTTTTTTGGTAGTATCAAAACCAAACTTGTCAAGTTTATTCTTCAAAGACTGAGAAAGATTTTTAGCCTCATCCACACTCTCCTCTGTTTTGGTAGAGGCGGAAATTGTTGTTCCGTTCTCGGTCTTTTGTACATTTACGTCAAGATTATCGGTATCAATACCGAACAAATCACCTACAAATTTCTTGAAGTCATGCTCCATCTGTTTCTCGTTCATATTCATTTAATTAAATTTATTTCTGTTTGATGTTATTTAGAAGAAATTTCTGAGACCGTTCTTTAGACGGAAATATTTTACGATTCTGTATACGACAAACAACAGTATCGAAACTGCCATCAGAAGTACTACAGGAATCCAAATCGGAGATAACACCCACCACCAAGACCATTCAATGACTCCGACCAGTTTTAGAATGATAAAAGTCAACAGAAGTGCTGAACCGAATCCGATTCCACCGGAAGTTGTTTTTTCGTTGTTCATGTTTTAATGTTTTATTAAATTATTTTAACCATATATGAATATACAGCACTTTCCCCACAATCCCATGTGTCATAAAAGAATCAGTCTTTTGCGCAAACTTCATGACCACAGACACTAAGAACGTATATCTTGCACTGAGATGTTGATGCGATTTCGTTGACTGTCGGTCGTTTCTCTCCTTTCTTGGGTTGACAACTCACTTTCTTGAATCCATATTTCTCAAGTGCCTTTTCCAAGACAGGTCTTGAATTCGGAACATCATATTCTTCTTTTGCGATACCACAAAGAATATCAAATGACTCCTCCCAACTTTTGTCGGTCGCAATCGCAAATGCCCTGATGACACAATCAGGTTTCTGCCATTTGTACGGGTTTCCGTTCTTCTTGTATTTCTGCGAAGGATTCGGATTTGCGTACTTGAAATATACAATTTTTTCTTTTTTCATCGTTTGAATATCTGTTTGATGGTGCAAAGATAAGGTCTTTATTTCAAACTGCCAAATTTTTTGAGATAAAAATGAAAAAATTAAGGTTTTTTAAATGTCCATGATATCCAAACTATCATTTGAGAAATAAGAACTCCAATATTTAGGGACATTCTTGCCGTATCTATTGCACCAAATAATAAAGTCATTTATATCCCATTTGCTTTTGTCTGGAAATCCGTATTCCCTTTTAAGTTTCTCCCACATGAAAACATGACAACCCTTAGAAAGTTTCTTGATGGATTCTTTTCTTCCTTTTTCGTCCGAATCATAAACATACCATAAAGGCAGACCTATGTTGACAGTCTTGCTTGCACCCAATGTCGCTATACAATTGGGCAAGAACATGCTGTCTATCGGTCCTTCTGTTGCCAATAAAGGTTTCCTTGGATTGATATTATAAAGGTTGAACAACATTGAATAACTGTTGAGTTGGTCATTTATTATCACTCCATCTTTCAACAGTTTTTCGTGAATGTCCTTTAATGATATAGTTATGTATTTCCTTCCCTTGAAATTGGGAGTGATGCAACGAATCTGAAACGAAATGACCTTGTTCTTTATACAATTAAGTATAATCAATGAATCGCTCATTGGGTCATAAAGGAAATTCGAAAAATTAGAAATACATCGACCTGTCAAATATTGCCCAGGACGAGAGTTTACGTCAATATAGTGCAATCTATAGGCTCGGACAAGAAAGTCCTTCTCAACGGCACAAGATTCGATTTCAGAGGCATTGAACATACACTCCACCACTTCCGACAAACCGTTATTGTCTAAAATATTCGAATTGTACGCCACTGGTCTGTTTTTTGAAAGATAATCGACGGCACTCAATGGCAAATTTTCTCCGAATTCCTTGAAGAACTTGGAGATTGACATAAAGGAGTTACAATTAAAACATTTGTAACAATTATAGAATGGTCCTGGTTTGAATATGAAGTTGCCTCGTTTCTTCGAAGACACTCTCGCAGAATCTCGACAGAAAGGACATGCGAACTGAAAGGTTGTCGGAGACACCTTGATTCGTTGTTTCTCCCTATTATCAGGAAACACTTTCTTCAGGACTTCCTGTAACTTGGTATACACCAAGTCCTTGAAATCCTGTTCAGAGAGATTTCCTCCAATATTGAGGCTGACATCTGTCGAAAACATCGAGTTTTGTGACATTTTCTTTTAATTCAGTTAGATAAATATATAAATTCATTAGAATACCTTACATATTATACAAGGTAACATCGGAATTTCTTATTTTCGAAACAATAAATACAAAAAATAATTCATTAGGAAATTATGTCAAAGACTTCTAAAGAAGATGTATTGGTAAACACACCCATTGAAGAAACTGTAGAAAAAACTACCGAAGTTCTTTATGGTGTAAATGGAGATGCTTCTACCGGCGCAAATTCTCCAGATTCTTCTGTTGCAGATTCTTCTGCCGGTACAGACTCTTCTGTGGCAGATTCTTCTGTTGCAGATTCTTCTGCCGGTACAGACTCTTCTGTGGCAGATTCTTCTGTCGCTGAAAAAATCCAAGGCAGAAACATGCAGACATCAACTATTGTTGATGTTGAAGGAGCGACTATCCCTTCTGAGGATACCAGTTCATTCAAAGTAAAATCAAGATTCTCCGTAAATGGTGATATCATCGACCCTTCTACAGGCAAGAGTATTCTCGCTGATAAAATGGTCAATGAGGCTCATCAGTTCCAAACTTCGAGAAGTGCAGTGAATTCTTTCCCTGCAACAGGAACAGAATATCTGAAAACTCTTGATTTCAAAGTGAATCCTTAAAGATTAACTTTACAACACAAAAAAGGTGGACAAATTAAATTGTCCACCTTTCTTTTTATATATGGTTTATGCCATAACGTCTTTCAAGATATCCGCAACATTGTTGGGTGCGGATGAAGGTGTCGGTGTTGGATGTGGTGTCGCAGAACCCATGACGGCACTGAGAGAGTTCGCATCAATACCACTTACACCTCCAAGAGAAGGAGTTGTTGGAGCCTGAGGAACTCCGAGACTGTCAGAGCCGAGACCGATATTGAGTCCAGTTGGAGCAGTTGCCGGAGCAGGTGATGGTTGTGGAGTTGAACCAAATGAAGGCACTGAAGGTGTCACTGGTTGCGCAACACTAGGAGAGACATCATTTGCTGTAGGAGTCTGTACCATTCCGGCAGGTGGAGTGATGTTCGCTACCTGTTGAATAGGTGTACTTGGAACTCCTCCGTTCATTCCTCCAAGGATACTACCGAGAGAAGGCATCGGTGTTGCAGTCATCGGATTCGCATTCTGTCCCTGAATCATCTGATTCGCCATTGCGTTCTGCTGAGGCATATTCATAGGTTGACCGTCAAGAATCTGAGAATGGAGAAGAATCATCTCGTCCACAAACTTCTTGGTTTCGACATCCCAAGGCTTGTACTCAAACTGAGAAAGCTTCGGAGAATTCTCAATAAGATAGTTCAAGAATGCCTGTCGAGCCTCATTTGTCGTAAGAGACTCACGAGAAACAACAGTCCAATTGACTACAGGTTGTCCGGTTGTAGAGTCAACGGTCGTTACCGGCATACGGAGACAGTTCTGAGGATATGCAATATCGAAGAACATAGAACCATCGACATTATCGAAGGAGTTGTTACCGTCCTTGACATAAGATACCTTGAAAAGTCTTCCCTTGAATGGGTCAAAAGGCTGACCAGGAATAGCACCTTGCATGACAGGAGTCTGTTCGTCCTGAATCTTTTTGTGAATCTTCTGACCATACTTGAAGATAAGAATCTTGCCTACCAGTGCAGGTTCGTGAGGAGCATCAATAATCTGTACAAGACTGCGGTACTCAAGATGACGCTTGAACGAACTTTCAAGTTTCTTCTTCTGGTCTTCAGTCACGAATCGACTATTGCTGTTGCGGATAGCAAAGAACATATCCGTCAGAGGGTCTTTCTCGCCTCCACTTGAAGGACAATCGACTACACGACCCTGCTTGGTGAGAGGATTCTGTACGAAACAAGTGTACTTACTGATGATTGACTTGTCTGAAATTGAATTCGGAAGGTCTTCACAGTTGCAAACAAATCGAATGATTGCGGTGTACTGACCGTTCTGTCCTTTTTTTGAATTAGGACGGAACAAATTGGAATTCTCTTCCGGTTGAGTTGTCGAATTAACTTTAATACCTCCATCTCCAAAGAGATTGGCCATCAAATCTGAATTTACGTTTGGCATAATAATACTAATTAAAATGTTAAAATTTAAAATTGTCTAAATCTTCTTAATCTTAAATTATCAGAAGTTTGTTGTGTAATGTTTATGAAAACTTGTTGATTTTTATTAATTTTGTATTTGAATTTTTATAATTGGTTTGTTATGTTTGTATGTATAAATTTTATTTTCGTTTCCTTGTTTTTCTTAAATCTTGTGGTGTATTTATTTGAAGAAAAATAAAGGAGGATGCGTTTATTCCACATCCTCCAAATTATATAATCATGGTATGAAAATTCTTTGGAATTACGACAACTGAACAGTGTTTTCTGAATTCTGATGAGTATCAGAGGTGTTGTTATTGGAAATGATTTCCGAGTTGTTGAATTTCGTACCGTTATCCTTCAACATCAAAATCACTTTGGAATCATCACCGGATTTCTTGGTAAACACGCTCATTATACAAAGAGGTATAGACACCGTAAGAATCTGCAAGAAATAATTGAACTCCGGAGAAGTGACAATAGACTGGCATCTTGTGATTGCCCTTGAATCCAATTGTGGTCTTGCAATATTATCCCAAAGATTTCTCAAACTACGGTTCTGCTTAGGGTCTCCATCACTCGACAACAGACCGTTAATCATATTATCGATTCCCTTGCCGTTACCTCCGAACGAATTGTTATCACGAGCCTTCTTCGCAACACTCTCAATGATGACATACACGGATTTCGTAAGTTCATTCAAGAAATTGTTCATTTGGTCTCTTGTTTTAACAAACACCAAGAAATCCGAAGAAGGATTTGCGGTGAAAATATTCTGCATCGCCTTGAATGTGTTGTCGATGAGAGGTTTCATATCATCGTACTCAAGTTCTGCTTCCCTGTTCTGCTGATTCATCTTCCATTCAGCGTATTGGTCAATCCAATTGTTGTTCGAAGAAGCATTCTGCTGAGGTCTTGGGGTATTGTTCGCCGTTGTCTCAAACAACGCATTTTCCTCTCCAAAAAGTTTGGCGTACTTGGAAGACTCGTATGCGTTTCCGTGATTGCCGACCTTAATGCCTACATTTGCGGCATTGTCCCTTGACATCATTTGCTTGGTTCCGTTCGTACTTCTTTTCATCACTGAAGTCACGAACTGATTGATGACATTGGCATAGTTTCTTGCGATGGACGGTGTTGTGATTTTCGACAGAGCCGCATTCACGTTGGACAGAAGACTCGTAATGTATTTTTGTCTGTCGTTCTCATCCTTGATATCCTCAAGTTTCATCTTATAAACCGACTGAGCCTCTTTCCAAAGATTCGTCTTATGTTTGACAAGACCGAACCATGAAGATGTCTTGAGGGTTTTCATCAACGACCAGTCCACCTGACTGTCATCCGGAAGGAAATCCGAAAGATTATAGGAAGCGTTCATAAGATTCTGAACGTCCTGTTCTTCCTTCGTGTTCTGAACTTGCTGAGCTAAATCAAACTTTTTCTTGAAATAAGCCTTTTGTTGGTCGTTCATCAAAACCTCTTCACCGGAATTCATAATAATATAAAGTTCTGCGCTCTGTATATCATCCGCATTGGAACTTATCTTATTGAACAATCTGATGATGTCCTGAGGAGTGTTATTGAACGTTTCGTTCCCGTATTTGATACCTGAAATATGAGAAGGTAGAATATTTTTCAATCTTTCTTCTCTTGCCTTAACGATATTTTCGTATCTTGATTTCAACGCATTTCGAGCATCAGTTCCTTTCAGTCCAACGGATTCTCCATTTTCTCCAAGTGCCGTAATCTGAGGCAGAGATTCAGGATTTTTTAAATCATACCCATCGTTCCTCAAATTTTTTACAAGATTGGTGATACCTTCAGCCGTATTGGGGAAAGAATTATTGTTGTAGACAAATTCCCGACAATTCTCGACAAAATCCAATTCCTTCTGATTGGATTGCATATTCTGTGCATTGACAAGATTCTGCGCCTTCTTTGCATAGAACGATTGCGTCTGTTTGTCCATCAATTGAGGTTGGTTCGGATTTTCAGATGTAGTGTATCCGATTTGAACCATATTAAAATCCTCTCCGTTATTTTTCATCGCATCGTAAAGAGCGATAACGCCGGAATTCGTGTTGTCGTAGAAATTATTCTTATAAACAAGTTTCTGAATGGAATTGACATCGATAGAAGGATTTGGATTGTTCTGATGATTATCACCTTGTCGATTGTCTTGTTGATTATTATTCTGATTGTTCTGTTGTTCTCCCTGTTGACTGTTTTCTTGGGAATCTTGCCCATTTGTGAAATATTGTCCAAGGAATGTCTCGATGTTGCGTTGCCCCCATTCATGACCTTCCGCTCCTCCGACTTTTATAGGAGCTTCCTTATAATTGCTTTCATTGAAACCGTCATTCTTCAAGGCATTCGCTAACGCACGGAAATCTCCGGAATTGTAAGAGTTGCCTCCATAGAACACTGTAAGGAAAGCCGGTGAATTCTCCAAAAGAAAACCATCAAGTCCTTTAAGATAAATTGATTCGTTCTTCGCACTTTCTACAGGGTTCGCAGGTTCATTATTTTTTTCAGGAATGTCAAGACCGGCAGCATATCCTGACATCACGGCTGCCTGAAGGATATCCCTTCTTGCCCTTGCCTCGATGAGGAACAACGAATCCTTGGTTCTCCTTGATTTCTTGTATCCTCCGTCTGCCATAACGACAAGACCTTTAATCCATTGCCTTACTCTTGCGATTGCAATCTGTTTTTTACCTTCCTTCAATGCCTTGATGATACCTGCAAGCAACAACGCAGTGGCTCCTGCAAGAAGAGATGCTAACCATTTAACCGGGGCAAATATTCCTCGAAGATTGATACTTCCCACCCAATCGAAAGGAGAAAGGTGCATGTAAGTATCCGATTCATTCAGATATGAATCCATTCCTTCTCTTCTGAGATACTCTTCCTTGATTCTACTGATATAAGGCTGAAGTTCCTCGTTGGTCAAATCGACATATTTTTGTTCTTCGTCGACTGTTTCAACCAATCTTTTGCCTTTTTTCTTGTTTTTCATTATCAAATTCCAACAATTCCGGATTTTTGTTATTTATTCTTCAAAAGCATAAATACCGAAAGACTATCAGAACTTTAATTATGAGTTTCGATTTCGACCGCAGAATGCAACTTCGAGAAGAAGGGGAAACTCCTTCTGCCGTTCCTTCAGTTCCCGGAGGAGCTTACCCTCAATGTAATATTTCCGCACCTTATCAGACACCCTTCAATACAATCGGTATAGGAAACCCTGTGATGGGAGGCAGTGACAGGTTCGGAAGGTCATACAATTTCAAAACAAAGAAAAAGAATAAAAATTCTTAAATGGAAACTATAAAGAAAGGCAGTAGAGGGGATGCCGTAAAAACCCTTCAGAATTGCCTTGGATTGAAAGCGGATGGTATTTTCGGTAAATGTACCGAAGATGCGGTAAAATCCTTCCAGGAGGCAAATAAATTGGTTCCTGATGGCATTGTCGGTACAAAGACTTGGGAGAAACTCCTCGCAAACGCAAATCCACAGAAAACCGCACAGACATCAAGAAAAATCAAGGAAGTAATCCTACATTGCAGCGCAACTCCTGAAGGAAAGGATTACAGTGTATCGACAATCAGACAATGTCACCTCCAAAGAGGTTTCTCAGATATTGGATACCATTATGTGATTTCCAATGACTCAAAAGGAACAGTCAATGTCGGTCGCTCGGAAACCATCGCAGGTGCGCATTGTACCGGACACAATAGTTACAGTATTGGAATATGCTATGTCGGAGGTCTTACAAAAGACGGAAAGACTGCAAAGGATACAAGAACCGAAGTACAGAAACAATCATTATATCAATTAGTCGATGACATCATTACCAAATACGGTCTGAGTATCAATGACGTACATTGTCACAATGAATATGCGAACAAAGCTTGCCCCTGTTTCAAAATCGAGGACTTCAGAAAAGAATTCCTTGAATGGAAACAGTCAAGATAAAACAAAGAGAGATAAGGAAATGCCTTATCTCTCTTTTTTGTTTATACCAAAAAGACTTTATTCAACACCAAGTTTGCCAAATTCTTTCCGTAATAATAAGTATAGAAATTCTTTTCATTAATGTCTATACGGAACTTCCTTTTTATTTTCTTGGAGATTCCTTCAATTTCCTGATGAATTTCCAATGCCCTTGATTTCCTTGCAGGTCTCTTGAATCCTTGACCTGTTCCGTTGAGCTCCGAAACACGTATATCAATGGTATCAAGCATATCCCAAAACTCGATAAATTTCTTAACATTCATCGCATAATTAAAGAGAACAGTCTTCAATCGGTTTCTGTTCACATACTTTGTACGGCTTTCATAATCTATACCTTTACCTGTAGGAGTATGGACAAAATTATGATTGTCGTCAAATTTGAAATACTGATACAATGAAATGTGTTTAGAGGAATCGTCTCCCAATCTGCGGCATTCAACACACATCAATACCGAATTGTCTCGAATATCCTTGTTGTTGTCGATACTGTGGGAAATCTTGAAATTTATGATAAACACCTTATCGCCGATTCGGAAAATTTTCCATACAAAAAGCAAAAGGTCCTCACTGTTTTGATATCTTCTCAACGTAAAGAACATCTTTCTATTCCTCAATAATTTCGGATTGATATTCTCAATATCATTTTTCTTGGAAGTCAATTCAAGATACAGGTCTATACTAGTCTCCTGAAAATGTTCAGAATCTTCCATCATCCAATTGTATATAGACTCTATGAATTCGGGAGAACTCATTGACAAAATACGGTCATCAGCGTCATTGATTACATCGTCGGCACTTCTTTTTGAAATTTTCCTGACCATACTTTCCGACAAAGGAAAATTGTCGACATAATGATGGATAAGTTCGGTGAACAGATACCTTTCAAGTTTCTCGGTTTCTACATTCATCGTTTCTTCCGGCGCACGGTTTTTAAGATATTCCAATCTTTCACGATAGACCGAAACGAAATTCTTGTACTTTTTCGGATTCTTAATGTATTCACTGTAAGTCGGACCTTTCTTGTTCAAACGATAAAGCTCTTCAAGGAACATCTTCAAGAAATTGCCGTCCTCCATACTTCTATAGAAGGAAAACATTAAATTGAATATGTAATTCGGATTAGTATCCGATACCAACCAAACTTTCTCTTTATCAGTAGGTCTTCTTTTCCCCAATACAATCTTGAACCCCTTCTTGTCATCCGGAATGATTCGAAAATCATTAGATAAACCTCGATGATTATTATTGCTGTAGCGGATTCCGTTTTTCAAAACCCAACAATCAACGTCAAATTTCAAATTTATACGGAACCCCACCAAAGGAATTTTTTCCAACGTCATGTTTTCTTCATCCTTAATATGACACCAATTATAATAACCATAATTATTCAGAAACACAGGTTCCGTTTCCATGCGGATTTCGAGTCTGTAACCTCGAATCTGATTACCATCCTTATCATAATAATACGTCTCCTTACCTATAAAAGGTTCTCCATACAACTCAAAAGGAATATCCATGAATCGACTTGCACAGAATCTTAAATGATACCCTTTACAAATATCATCGACGTTTGAACGGTCTTTATTTTCATCCCAACTTATTCTAGTAATCCTACACAAACTATCTCCCTGTACTCTTCTATTGACATCTAGAATAAAAGACCAATCATCCACATTAACTGCTTTGTTTTTCAAAAACAGACTATAGACAGTATTCCAAAACATAACATATTTGTCAACCTTGTTAAACATCAGTTCATCCGCTTTCTTGGAAACGTCTTCCTGACTTTTCTTTGCGGTCTTTCTAGTAAAGGATTCACTGACCGGTAACGGCTTATACTTAGGTGTACGACAGAAATGTTTCGCAAAATCCACAAGTGCCTCGTGTCCATTGATACCTCCGAACGCATCGATAACATATTCTTTCCAATAAGGTGCGGCGTATTTCATCCAAGCGGATTTCCTAAGAACTTCCATCAAGAATTGACTGTTTATCTTGAAATGACCGGTTCCATAGAAAAAACTGTCTTCGTAATTGAACGGATTTTCAGTTCCTCTTGCAAATATCATATCTTTCCATCCTTTCAGGTCATCCAATCCTTCGACACCTTCCTCGGCATCGTTACTTGCACCGACGCATGTCTGAACGTGGTCTTGTTCATCCTTTTTCGCGCCGAACACCCTGTAATCATAGATACCGAACATCAAATAAGAGACTCTATGGATAATGGATTCATCTTGTTCCTTCATTTTATTGAAGTCTTCCTCTGTCAAGTCTTCATCATTCAAATCCTCATATTCAACCACTCGGTCGAATACCGAATAAATCTCGAAGGAATACTTGGAGTATTCCTCATTATGACTGAAAATATAGACAGTCTTGTCGATATTCTGACGCAAAAAATCAATTTTCTGATTACTGCCCAAACTTCCTGTAAAAGGTATCTGTGTGCCGCTGATACCTCTTTTCTCCAAACCTTGCAACAATCCGTCAAAAAATTCTTTTTCTGTCAATTCCGTGAAAAGTTCCTCTCCCTTCAATATCATGTCTGAAGTCTTTTTACCGGAAGTTTTGCCGGTAAAAGATTCCTTAATTCCGAGTCTCATCCTGTAAAGATATAAATAAAGAAATTTCTGTATTTATCAGAACATAATGGGTATTTCCAACTCCAACAGTTACAAGTTACGCAATCGTCCAAACATAAGCGAAAACTCCAAATATCATCAAGGGACATTCGTTCCTTCTCATCCGGAAAAATGCCTGACCAAAATCAACATCTACCGTTCGGATTGGGAAAGAAAATTTATGGAATACTGCGACAGGACCGCAACAATAGTACAATGGGGTTCTGAACCGTTCTCGATACCCTACAAGAATCCGGTAACCAATCTTGAATACTGCAAGAAGAACGGTCTCAACCCAAGAGACCCACATAACTGGAAACTCGCAAACTATTATGTTGATTTTTTCATCAAAGTCAAGCAAAAAGACGGTTCACTAAAAAGGATATTTATAGAAGTAAAACCTTATTCACAGACACAACCGCCGAAACCAATCAACGAATCCGCTTCACTCAAGGAACAGAAAAGATACTGCCGAGAAGCGCAGACATATCTTGTCAATCAGGAAAAATGGAAATCCGCAATCGTGTTTTTCCGACAGAGAGGGTGTGATTTTCAGGTTTTCACCGAAAGAACCCTTGAAAGACTGGGATGTATGTCGGATTGACCGATTTTTTGACTTAATTTTTGTAAAACATTTGAAAATAAATATAAAAATGAGTTTTGTCGAATTTTGATAATAAATAAAATACAAAGTCGACGAATAATTCGCTTACATCAACAAATAACGATATGAGAAGCTTTAAGGAAGTTTTGAATTCAAGTCGCGAACAAGTACTTGAATCAAGAAAATTACAGATAAATCAGCAAAAGATTGCAATTCTTGAAAACATCAAATCAAATTTGATGATTACCTGCAAGATTAAGGAATTGTCTGCGAAAAAGCAGCAACAAGTCCTTGATATTCTTCTTGAATATTGGTCTCCGAAAAAAGGTATCAACAAAGCCGGTATCAAACTCCTTGAAGAGAATCGTATGGCGATTGACCGCAAGTCGACTCCAGAAACCGTCGAACTGTTCGCACGCAAAGAAGTCAAGGACCATATCAACGAGTTTAAGTCAGCATTCGTCAACAACAACGGAAGACTGATTGTCAAGAGACTGCAAGAGAATATTGAATCAAGAATCGGCAGAAGAATCAAGTTCGAGCCGCTTTTTGAAATGGCTTCGTCCCTTGTCTATCAGAAGATGTGCGAAGACAACAAGTAATCTGTAATTTCTATCATAAAACAAAAGGATGTAGAATCGAATCTACATCCTTTTTTGTTTATCTTATTTGATACCGAGTAACGATGGACTTGCACTTGCCCTGTACGATTTTCCATCAACTTCGATAAGCAATCCGATTTTCTCGTTACCGTTGCTCTGAGGAGCATTGACAAGATATACCGGAATAGGAGTCTTTCCATCAAATGTGATACCTCCTTCTGAATGTGCATTTCCTTGTGAACTTCCACCTGAAGTATTGAAACTAAACGATTGAGAAGACATCTGAGACTGAAGATTGTTCATCTCTTCAATCTGTTTGTTCATGTTGGCAATCCACTGGAAGTTGTCATTTTTCAGTTTCATCAGACCTTTCTGTACTTCACCAAGCTTGTTGGCAACCGCATCAAGATTCTTGACAAGCGTCTGGAATTTCTCGTTACGAAGTTTCTCGCCTTTCGCAAGTTTCGACTCGATGGTGTCGATTGCCTTGGAAACAGAATCCCTCATACGGTTAGTGAAGTTCATACTCTTCTGCATCTGCTTGTCGGCATTAGAAAGATGTTGGATGACCTTATTGACAGATGAACCAAACTTAGGCTCGTATGATTGGAAATCGATAGTCATCAAGAATCTCACCGCTTCGGCAAAATCCTTCTCGGAATTCAATACGGACTTGAAATCATATTTCTCGAAATCCCTGAATCTATCAAGCACATCCAACGCTGTATTGATATTCAATGACATGTTGTAAATCTTGTTAATCATTTCAGGATTTCCGTAAACTGAAATCAGACCGCTTGTTTCAAGACCTCCATCCAAATAACGGAAAAGACTGATAAGTGCGGTTCCGGCATCTTGTGCCTTCTTGACAATATCTTCCTTAACTTTGATGTCAATGAAATCCTCAAGACAAGAATTCACTGTATCCAACCCTCCGCATACAGACTCAAGGTTGTCTATGAATTTCGCATCTCCGTATTTTGCGATAAGACCTCCATCTACTGATGCGTCCTCATCCATACCTTTCAGTATATTGATAAGACCCTGACCAAGTCTTGTTCCGAGTTCTGCGAAATTCTGCTTGTCGTTATCCTTGAATTTCAATACAGTATCAGCGAACTTACCGACAGGGTCCATGACACCTTCGAGTTGTTCGATAACAGTCTTCGCACCCTCAATCTTAGTCTTGACCGTAGCATCTCCAAGCTTTTCGGCAAGCGTTGACACAAACACCGTGAAACCGTTTGCGATATTCTTGGCAATCTCTTCCATATTGATGGTCTTGAGTTTTCCATTCTCCTTGAGATAAACCGGATTACCCTTTTTGTCAAATTCCTTAATGACATAGAATTTGCCTCCAGCAAACTTGGACAGAGCGTTCACGAAGTTTCCGACAGAGGTCATCACCTCTGCGATACCTCCTTTGTTCAACGCATCAAGAGTCTCAGAAATCTTGTCCTTAGATGCGTGCAGTCTATCCTTCATTGTCGTCACGAATACCATGAAACTTGAAGTTATGATTTCCGCAGACTCTTTATATGCCGATGTAGGTATTACCTTATTGACCGGTTTACCGTTCTTGTCATAATGGTTGACATAAGTACCCCTTGCCATCTTAATGATAGTATCGGCGAACATAGACACACCTGTCATCAACGGTTCCATTGTCTCCGCAAGTTGCTGTATTGTTGATACCTGAACGGCATTCAGATTATCAAAACCTTCGTTCAAGGTTTTCAGGAATACAGTGAAGATACCGGATTCTCCGACAATCGCATTTGCACAGGCAACTGCATCAATCTTCTCGTAATGGTCAATTTTTCCGTTCTTATAAACAGGAGTACCGGCGGTTCCCAATTTAACAATCGCATCTGCGAAATCACCGACACCTGTCATAAGTTCGGTCATACACTTCGAGAGACACTCCGCTTCATTCTTGGAACTGCCCATCATCTTATCGGATTCTTCTCTTAACTTCGAAATGAACGCACCGAAATTGGAAGCGAGAACCTGAGCTGCATTCTGATACACCTCAGGACTGACATTAGTGTATTTGATTGGTTTACCGTCCTTATCCCAAGCGCAAGGTATCATCGATGTACCCATCTTGACAATAGCATCAGCAAACGAAGAAACTCCTGTCATCAACGGAACCATTGATTCCGCAAGTTTCTTCATCGTTGACTTACTGTTGACTTCAAGTTGATTCGTGTTTGCAACGAAACTTGTCATGAATGTCAAGAAAAGTGAAGTCAATGCGTTGGATGCCTTGTATGCGTCACCATTAGGACCAAAATCAAGTTGCTTGTATTTTGGCTTGCCTTTCTCGTCAAATCCTATCGTAACAGTCGATGTACTCAATTTAACGATACTGTCGACATAGTCAGACATCGCTTCCATCAAAGGTACCATCGCCTTTCCGAGATGTTTGATAGTTTGTGCAGAGAGTTTTGACAAATCTCCACTGAATGCCTGATTCATCTTGGTCAAGAACAGACTGAAACCTCCAACGACAACATTAGCAGCATCCATGAATGCCGAAGGCGCAATTCTTTGGAACATCGGCTTGCCGTTGCGGTCATATCCTGTCATTACAGTCATTGTCGCAACTTTGGCAACAATATCAATAAATTTACCTAATGCCATCAGCATCGGAATCATAGAAGACACAATGACTGAAGTAACTCCTGTCGCGACTGCATCCCAAATAGAGAATGAATCGTTGAACTTGTCCATGAACCCTTTAAGGTCCGCAATCATTTTTTGCGACACCTTTCCGATTCCTCCGACCTTTGCATCAGCCTCATAATATTTCTTGGTCAAATTGATAAACCAAGTCGTAATGCCAAGAATCGGAACCATAGCAGCGGCAAACAAACCGGCACTTGCAGCTTTCGAAATATTATCCAACAATCCGAAAAGGAACGAACCTCCGACCATATCAAAAATGTCTATCATTCCTGAAATGACATCCTTCAGACTCTCAATATCCTTTTTCTTGACAACCCTTGCAAGCTTAGCGACTCCTATAGTCAAAGTCACTACTGTCATAAGGACTCCAAGAGATACAGAGAACAGAATCAGGCTTAATGCGGAACCTAAAGCGTTGAACAATTTAAGAACCGTACCCACAACTGGAATACCTGAACCGAATGTATTGGAGCTAAAATGTTCATCGACCATATCAAAAATGTCAATCAATCCTGAAATGACATCCTTCAATGACCTGAAATCCTTGGCATTGGACAATCTTGAAATCTTTCCGACAACTACCGCCATAGTCGCAATAGTCAACAAAACACCCAAAGAGACAGAGAACAGAATCAGGTTCACTGATGCACCGAGAGCGTTGACCAATTTAAGGACAGTTCCGACAACAGGTACCGACGAACCGAACGTTTTCGAATCGAAATATTCATCGACCATATCAAAGACCTCTATCATCGATTTGATGACATTCTTGAGCGATTGTTTGTCCTTAACCGTAAACAATCTTGCGATTTTTCCGACTGCGACAGCCAAGACTGATACCATCAGCAACATCATTGTCGATGCGGCAAAAAGAACCAGCAACGGAGAAACCAATCCCAACAATGCGGCTTTCAAACTAATCTCCCACATTATATCAACAAGACCGACTATCAGCATCTTGATTTTAGGGAGTTCCTTGACAGCAGATGCAGCAAGTTCGAGACATTTCAGCACAACCAACATCACAAATGTCATCACCAACATCACTCCTGCAATGGCAAGTCCAGCCAATGCAGCGGCAGGTCCGATACCGGTCATTTGAATGAGTGCCAATATTCCGACAATCGCAACAAGACCGAGAAGTACGCCAAAGAACATCACCATACCCTGTCCTTCAATATTGTTCGCAATGACCATTGCCGCAGCCAATGCGACCATAGCCAACGACAACAACACCAAATCAACACAGATATCGGTAATCGCACCAGTGACATTGAATTTCTTCGACATCTTGTCAATGAGAACAATGATTCCGAACAACGCAACGATTCCGAGCATAGGAATGATTATCTTCAAAGCTCCCATACCGATACGGTCTGCAAGTATCATTGCGGCAGTTACCAGTAACAACGAGAATGACAATTTCAACAAACAGTCATTGAGAGTACTGAACGCATCGGAATACTCTTGGCCATTCTTGGTCATTTTATTGACCATGAAATCCATAATCCAAGTCAATCCAAAAAGGACGGCTCCAATGACCGCAAGTCCTGGAAGTGCAAATATCATTACAGTTCCGATGACACCGAGCCATAACAACTTGCCTGTAATAGACAAAATACCGTCTATCACGTCTGAAAGGATTTGGACATTCTTGTTGATATTTTTAATCTTGTCGACATCACTTGAGAAGACACCATCAAGTCTATTGATAAAGGTACTGAAGAAGTCTCCAATCGCATTCGCATTCAATCTTTCATAAACAAAAGTCACAAGAACAAGTTTTGCCATGAACATCGGAGAAGACACCTTATCCAAGAACACAGTAATGTCTTTCAACACATCCGTGCGAATATCAAGTTGTTCCTTATCAAACCCTGCGAAGAATTCCTTAAACCATTCCGAAATCATTTTCGGGTCATTCTTCCAATCACCAGTCAAGGTCTTTCCATAGAATTTCTTTGCAGACTTGATTCTTGAAATGAATTTCACCGAAGACACAATTGACAAAAATTCCGTGATATTCTTGACAGATGCCAACACGTTCGTCCCTGAATCAATCCCGGAAAGTTCATCCGCAAGTTGCGCAAAGAATTCTCCAATCCTACGCCCTGTGTTCTTTCCTAAGATAAGACTGGTTATCCAAATGTTAGTTGCGACACCGTCTGCGATTATTCTCGAAATCAAAGTCTGATAGGCACGGATTGCCTTCAATTTATCATCGGTCAATTCCGGAGTTGATGCAATCAAGTTTCCGAAAGTCTGAAAGAATTCTCCGATAGAAGTCGCAGTCTTCTTTCCGATGAATATATTCGCCAATACCATTTTTCTCAGGAAACCTTCACCTGTGACCACTCCTATAAGACTCAACATTGCGGCAACGGTTTTTTTGTTTCCGTCACTGAATTCGGGAATCGAAGAAATAGATTCCGCAAATGCGCCGAAAAATTCTCCGATTGAACGACCGGTTCTTCTTCCAATGAACATGTTGGCGACAACCATCTTTGAAACGAAACCTTCTCTCGTGACAATATCGAGAAGCGACATCAAGTTCAGAAGATTCTTTATTTGAGCAGCATCCGCAACCTCAACTTCTGAAATCGCATCCGCAAATGCTCCGAAGAAATTTCCAATATTCCTTGCAGTCTTTGTTTTCATCGAACCTGTCTTCGAGATTCTTTTCATCAAATCTTCCTGTGTCACAAAAGTCAGAATCTTTATCATCGCATCGATAGTCTCGACCTGTTTCTTGCCAATTTCAGGAATATAGTTCAATGACTCTGACATTGCGGCAAAAAATTCTCCGATTCTTCTTCCTTTTTTCTCAGACAATGAAGAAGAACTTTCCACCGCATCAAAAATCTTCGACTGTGTCATAAAACCGATAATATCAATCATCGATTTTACAGATTTAGACTGTTCTTCCGATATCCCATTCACATTTTCAAGAGTCTCTGAAAGTCGGAGGAAAAATTCCCCTAATTTGACAGCATTATCCGCAACTGCCCATTCTGATATCTTCTTAACATTCTGAGCAATGACATCAGAGCCTATTGTATTGACAAGAGCCCTGATAAAATTGATACTGTCTTTGTTCTGTTTGGTGATTTCTCCGATTTTTGAAAGTCTTCTTGACAACTCAACAAAGAATTCACCAAAAGCAACAGCGGAATCAGTATCTAATTTTTCGGCAAATTTTTCAAAACCACTGAAATCCGTACCCTTCAGTTCACCGAATGAATTGATGAATTCGACAACTTTGTTATTCTTAAAATTGAAACCTGTAAAAAGCGGATTGGTCGCAAATTCCATAAAAGCTTCCAAGAACAACCGAATTCGATTAGTCTCCGACTCTATAATCGAAGACGATTGTTTCAACGAATTGACAAATTCATCGTCCGTGAATATATTGAAGAATCTTGAAACCACGTCCTTCTGTGATTCCAAAATCTCATTAGCTTTCGCAATCTTTGAAATATAATCCACATCCGAAAGTATATTCAGGAAATCCACAATATATTCTACTTGACCTCCCGCTCCATTGTAACGAGCACCCTGAATACCCTTGAAAATACTCTCGTATCTTTCAAGCTGCTGATTCAAGACCTCAAAGGAAGATGCGACATTTTCCACTCTCTTTGCCGTTTCAGGATTGTTGGTAACAACATCAATGACGGACATGGTGTTACCGGAAACCAACACTTCAATCTGTTGTTGCTCCCCGGTTTTCTTATTGTTTATCGAATTGACTATATCTTGTGTCTGTTGGTTTACAATGATTGCCAACTGACCTAAAATCTCTTCATATATAGCTCTTTCGTCCATCTGAACTTCGGATGTATGGATTCAATTTGATTATTTATTTGTATGGTCTCTAACGAGCCTATTTTAAGATTTTTTAATCTTCACCACCCTAATAAAACCAAACCATAGTCTATAAAATATAGGAATAAGTATATCACTTAAATAAACAATCAAGTCATGTTATCAGATTCACAGATTGAGAAAAACAAACAAGAATATCTCCGACTCCTCGGAACGGTCAAAAGAGAAGGTATCGACAAACTCGTAGAATGGCTCACCAACCCTAACTCTTGTGATTTCTTTACCGCACCTTCGTCTTCCGTCTACCACGGAAACTACAAGGGAGGTCTTTGCGAACACAGCCTCAATGTTTACAAATGTCTCATTAAATTAAGGGACATGTATGATAAAATGATGCCTGAATTCGGCAAAACTCCTGTAAAATACTCAGACGAGCAATGTATCATTGTCGCACTTCTCCATGACCTATGCAAGGTTCTTTACTACGTGCCTACAGAAAAGTTCTACAAGGACGACTATAACCAATGGCAGAAATATATAGGATATACGGTAAAGGACCAGTTTCCGTTCGGTCACGGAGAAAAATCCTGTTTCCTCATACAGAGATTCATGATGTTGACTGGAGTCGAGGCTCTTGCAATACGTTGGCACATGGGATACGAGAAATCAGGTCTCCACATCGATTCGACCGAAAAGAAATCCATCGGAGACGCATGGAATATTGCACCGATAGCTTATCTTCTTCATCAGGCAGACTCAATGTCGGCATTCCTCATCGAAGATATGATTGAACCAAAAAATGCAAATAGAAACATCTGATGCTTCCAGAAAAAATCATCTCAAAAATGCACAAGAAGTTCTATAACTATTACATCTGTGATAAGAAAAAGAGCGACTTGTATCTGTTTTACCACGAGGATTACGATACAACTCTCGTATTCCTCAACCTTACGAGAAAACAGCAACTTAATCCTGATATCGACGAGTTGTTCATCACCAAACCCCTTGATGACTATCTTGAGGTTCTCGGTATCAACGATGCCGTTGTAAGATTCATTTTCGAGGACCTCAAAGGAAACCTCTCCTTTGACGTAGATTGGTATAAACTGAATGGAGCTGTGGAATATCTACAAGATTGCCAAAACATTCAGGAAATCCAATTCTATTATATATCTTCGGAAGATGCCGTCAGTGAGGAAATTCTCGACATCGCAAACAAATACGACAAAGTCAGGGTGTTCCAATACGGAAACGACTACCGTTCAAAAGTTTCGGAAGACACTATCATTCCTTCCGTGCAGTCTTTCAACACCTGTCAGGAAACCGCTGAACAAAAAAAGACGTACACCGATTATGAACCTATCAACATCGGTGTGTATAATTGGTGGATTGACCTCCGCAATCATATCACAAAACTGTCAACCAAAGACAATACACTCTTGATGTTCGACGAAGAAATCTATAATTATCTTCCTATGGAGGATATCGAACAACTGAAAAATGTTAATGGCATCGATATAGTCGTCTCAAGAAAAGAATTAAAATCCGTAATGAAAAAAAGAGCTGAAGAAAACCGTTTGGGTTTCGATAATTGCATTCTCGTTGCCTATTTCTCCTCAGCCATATTCAAGAACAAGCTTTTCCTTGACGTAATCGACAATATCAAGAATTTCGGAGTCTCCAACGGATTGGACATGATATGTGTGCGTTACGATATCATGCAATATGCCCATTCTCTTTGCGTCTACGAGGATAACAAGACAGAAGTGGATATAATGTCCGACCGATTCAAGAAATGCGCACAGAATCCAAATATAAGGTTCCATATCCCAGATGTCTTCCAAAAAGACTATGAGGTGACACCTGAACTTCAGTTACCGACAAAAGACTCAGATTTTAATTATCACGACTATATAGTAGGCAACACCTACCTTTATCCGACCGTACTCAGTGAAAATCTACACACAAATCCTTAAAAAATGTTAAGATATAAAAGAAAAATCCGAAATCTCTTGGAGGTTTCGGATTTTCTGTTTAACTTTGCACCATCAAAATAAAGTTTAACTTCAAAAATACAGAATATATGTTTTTCTTCTTTTATATGTTTATAATGATAGGTTGGATAATCAAGATGTGTTTTCAACTTGTCTTTTTCACCTTCCAAATTATCTTCGGTATAATCGGATGGATTTTCGGTCACGATTTCAGTTCACCGTTTGATGATTGGTAATCAAAGATAAACATGTATTTTTAAAACAATTGCAACAGTCTGACAGTTGTTTGGAGATGCGAGGATAGGAGTTTTTACCGCACCCAAACTTCCGAAGACCGTTGCAATTTTTATTTTATCGACCTGAAGAAATCTTATTCTCAAGATTCGTTTGCAAGTTATTGGAAGAATAACCTGTAACAGTCACATTGACTGCCGAAATCACATCCCTTTGTTGAATGTCCGAGTATTCAATACCATTTTCGTTGGTAAAACCTCCTCTGAATAACGGAAACAAATCCCTGACAACAACATTCTTACCAAGTCTGTTCACAATAGTTCTCTCAAGAACAACATCACCGTATTCGTCTATACCGTTGAAATCATTGCCATAAAGGTTCTTGTTGTTAGGGTCGGCATCGAAATAAACACTGACCGAATCAATACCTGAGATATCTTCACACAAAGCGACAATATCCGAAACAGGAATTCTGTCACGTCGGTTACTTGCGATGAAATACGCAGAAAGTTTGGTAATTATAGATGTGTATACACTCTCGTAATCATAACCTTCCCATAATCTGACCGCAATATTAATTGCAAACCTTGGATAAAGCACCCTCATAATACGATGTTCAACCGAAATGATACCTTGTCCACTCATGTCGATAAGGTTCAATATATTGTATTTTTCATCGACAGTCAAACCAAAACTCTTTGACTCGTCACAAGTGAAATAATTATCATTCTGTCCTATCCTACTTGATATATCGGGAATAAGGAACAAATACACCGTATTGTCATCCATCTTCGAATTCTCAAGGACCGTCAGAGTCTGTTTGAGTTTCTTTGATGCGGTCGCAAGCTGCTCAGACAATTGACTTGCCATATCAGAATTCTTTCCATAAAGATTTATGGCATTCATGTACTGATTCTTGATTTCCGCATAACGGTACTGCGCATTTTGATAATTAAGTTCAGCATCCTTGTCATCAGCAGTATTGTAACCTTGTATAACATCCACTACACTGAACATCCTCATCTTCTCGAAAAAATACTTGTAATTGGTAGGAGTTGCCAAGACAAAGCTTCTTGAACAATAAGGTGCGATTCTCTGTGTCAAAGTAATATCCTCATAATACGAGCCAAGTATGCAGTCAGTGAGACATTCCAAGTTAAGATACTGCGTAAGGTCAACCATCGAACCATCAGTCAAGAAACCCTTGTCATCAAACTGCCAGTAATTGGAAGAATTCATTATTTCCTTGTCAAAGTTTCCTGCGTTACCTGAAGTCACGATATACTCACATTTGATGGTCGCACCAGCCTCAGGTACCTTTCCGAAATCACCGTTACCGAAAAATACGTCAATACCTCCACTCTGACCTGTCTTGACCACACAAGCCTCCTCGTCCATACCCATGTCGATGAAAGAGTTCACGGTCTTCCAAGGAACGTCATTGACATACACATAAACGAAATACTGGTCAATGGTCGTGTAATTCCTTTCCGCAAAATTGAAACTCTGCATAGTTCCTCCATCAGATGTAGCGGACTGAATGGTCACTTTCCCCTGTACGATGTTTCCGTTGATGTAGTTTCCCGGAGCAAACGTCATACGCACTGAATTAGAACCTAACATCAAAACATAATTCTGACCATTGAGGATATTGGTCATCTTGAGCTTGTTCGGAATATAGACAATACGATTGTTAAGGTCATCAGAAGAACCATTGTAAGTGATTCGGACAGCGGCTCTCGAAGCGACTGCCCTTCCTGGGTCATGACCTGTCAATGTAGCAAGACCCCTGATTTGGTCAGGTCTCCAAGCCGTCTTGATATTCGTTCCGTTTATCGCATCCTCAATGTAATAGATAATCATTCTTCCAAGATGGAGAATAACCGATAAAAGCTGCGCAAAAGGAGAAGATGAATTGAATTCCTCATTCTTACTGTTATAAACACCCTTAATATACTTGAGCGCATCCTCCCACAGTTCCTCGTACTTTATCCTGTTTAATGAAAATATCTTGGTATTAAAACTTCTTTTAAGTATTTCGCTGACACTTGCCACTTTGACGAATTCTAATGAATTTAGCATATTTATCAAAGAACCACAAACAACACCACCTTACCGGAACAACCTCTCAACAATAAATAGATAAATCTCATTTTAGGATAAATCCGACACAATGACACCGAAATATTCCCATAAAACGACAATATCACTCTACAGGTTCGATTCAGAAGAGAATTATTGGTCATGGTTAAACGCCAATAAGAAAAATCCAAGCGGAGAATACCACGACGTAATGGCTCTTGTCAAGAATGAATCACTCAACGGAGGATACGACCTTTTCATAAACGGTCATTCACTGACAAAGTCGAGGATATGGATTAAGACACTCAACGGTGAAATCAAAGACGCGTCCGAAGAAGGAGTATTCTCTCCTTCCAAACAATATTTGTTGAAGAACTTCTCAAGAAACGGTCAAGGTCAAAAGAACGTAATTCTTCTTGAGGAATTCGATGTCAATAAACTGGTAGTCGACACAACCAATGAATTCATAGACACGACCTTCAGGGATTGGATGGACAACTATCTCAACAATTACTTGGAAGATTTCGTGGACGACTATATTGACAAGAAATTCCCTGACAAAATCAATGCGATTATGCAGAAATCTGTCGACGATTACATGAAACTTCATACTGTTGAACATAGTCACATCTATGGAGCACTTCAAGACACCCATTACAATTTCAGAAAGATTTTCTCTCTTTTACATCACCGTAAACCTGCAAACCTGAAACTTGAAGTTAGTTACGTCGACCGAGACGGAAACTCAAGACAAAATCTAGGTCTGTACATCAAGACCGCATCCATACATACATTCCGTTACAACATTATTGGAGCAGAAGGTTTCGACATTACTTACAAAGGATTAAATGTCTATATGAATGGAAGTGATGAACCTGTATTGACCATAGACGGAGAGGAACTTGCACAATCTCTTTCAGGAGAAAAAGAATTCAACATGTTTCTTGAATCTGACACGGAGTTCAAAGCCATACTCGAATACACCAACAGATATCTCGATGACCGTGAAATCGACGATGAATCAAAATATGATTCAGAAGTTGAATACCATACTGAAGACGGCAGTGCAATGGCATACACCAAACTTTATGTCGTAAAGGAACCTCAAGACACAAATAAGCCGACCGCATATCTATTCTATGTACAAATGGAAGAAGATGAAACCGGAGCACTTGTACTGAAATCTCCTTATAACGAGATTGAGAATTTCGAAACAGTGCATTGGTTAATGAATAACGCATTACCTAAGATTGACGGAGAGATTTCAGTATTCTTGGACAGTGATGGTAATAAACATATCTATAAAGACGGAAGTTATGTTTTGACTGATGACTCTAATACAGGTGAATATGTCTATCCAAGGACTGATATCTACGCAATGGGTTATTCAATATCGGAGGTACCTTCAATCAAGACTTTAACTGTTCCGGGAAAATCGGATACTTATTACAAAGTTTATTTGATTGTTCCTTCAGAGAATACAGTCAAATATAACAATATCAATGGTACCGTCACATCAGAAGAAACCTATGAAGGTAAACAATACAAAGTTTACAAGAATACTGTAAATTCTTCGGGAGAATCTTTCATAATTGTTTCTATTGATTGAATTAAAAGAGTGGAGGTAAACTTCACTCTTTTTTGTTAATAAAAATTAGCTTCTCATCCAATGGTTTTTGGCATGGGATAATCAAATTTCTGTTCTAAGTATAAAATTTCATGGGGGAATTCCTAAACTTCTAAATTTCCACTAAAAATCTCCAATTTCATTAAATTTTTCCAGGGGGCTTTCTAAACTCTAAATTTCCTTCTTAATGTATAAATTTATATAAGTATTCATTTTTCTGAATTTCTCACAAAGAATTTTATAATGATTTTGAGTTTTTTCTTAAATTTCGGTGTTAAAAATTCATAAATTTCTTCAAATTTTTTGTAAGTCGTTGAAAATCAGTTGGTTTCTAACCTAAAATTTTGAAAAAATTTTTTTGGGTTGATGGAGTCTCTTCTAAGAATAAATACCTCAAAGTCTTAACCAATTGAAAAATGGCATATCAAAACCTTTTTGGACAATATTATTCAAACAAGTCTAACATATCTACCGGAAAGTATCAGAATTACGATTATGTGTGTTCTAATGCTGATGACGGCAACAATAATTCGGTAATCATCGATGATAGTAAAGTGGAATTAGTTGACCCTGCCGGTAACAATATCGCATCTCTTGATTTGAGTCAGGTGAGAGCTAATCCGATACTTGAACACAAGGAAGGTTCTTTCATTTTGCGTCCTTATGAGACTGCTGTTCTTGACGGACTCGAATATGGAAAGACTTTCAAGAAAATGTTTTTTATTGTTCCTGAAGAGATACCTGCTGATTATCTTGATGATTGGAGAAGATACATCAACGTTGATTTTACAATTGTTTATGAATCAGGTTTTGATACAAAGGAGTTTAATATCACTACAGTCTTTCACGAAGAGACTAAGGAGGATATTGTCGACCGAATCAATTTCCTTTTCGAGAAACTTGGACTGAAAGATTATGTGGTTGCGGATGTCGAAATTGTAACAACAATCAATGGTAACGAGATAAACTATTTCACTTTCACTTCCTTGAAAGAAGGATACGATTTTCTTATTGTAGATTTCAAGGTTCATACAATTGACTACAATTATTATTTTAATGAAGAGGAGAATGAAAGAGTTGTCGTTGATTTGGAAACAGATAAGGATACGCTCATTTACGGCAACACTGATTTGACGGATTCTTCTACGATATACATTGAAGAGAATGAGAAGGTCGAAGAAGACCTTTACGGTTCTCTGCAAAGCGTCGGAATAACAGAGATGGAGGATAATGTCACTTTCCAAGACGGAACCGTTTATAACGAAGGCGAAGGGTATTCTCGAATAGGTAGTTTCGACGACGCTGATGAACCTCAGACCGAGGATTCGGCAGAGCATTATCATTATGAAGGTGATTATATGGTTCCCGCTGATAATAATGGAGGTCTTTACGGCATCGGTGAAGTGACGGAATACGAGACTGAGGAAGGGTATCCGGTTTTCACCATCAAGGGCAAGGAATTTGATATAGAGAGGTGTCGTCATCTTGAAATCGGTGCATTGAAATATCCTAATCTTGCAGCGAGGGTATGGTTCCTTGTGCCTGAGTATCCGACAGGTAACGATGCGCAGTCTTGTTCGATTTTGTTGAATCACGTATCGGACAGTATTCTGTCTTTCTTCCCTGTATGTACAAGAGAGACGCTTCCTGATGATATGGATTCCTCGGTCGGTGAATCAACAGAAGAATACGAGTACCGTGATTATCTTTACGAGAAAAGGGAACTTGACGTCTGTGTAAGGAAGAAAGACGAGAAAGAGAGAAGACTGTTATCGTATTTCAAGGAGTTCATGTCAGGATTCGAGTTCGGATACCTTGACAAAAACAATGGTGCGATTTCGATGGTCGTTTACGACCTTAATGCAGACGATTGTGGTTGTGGATGCCGTTGGCATCACCTCAACCCTCATGTCGGACTTTACGGTTATCTTGACCATGTGCAAATGTCAGGTAAATGGAATAAGGTCGGACAGATGTATGGTCTTATTACAGAAGCTGAGGATGCAGAGAATTCTTGTATCAAGAATCTTGCTAACAGTATTCTGTTATTCAATCCTAACGAGTTCCCTGTTAAAATCAATTATTTTGTTGCATCGTAATGAAGAAGTTTAGAGACAAGATGAAGGAGTTTGCGGAATCTCGTTGTTTCGAGATGAAGGAGACTTCCGACAAATGGATATTCATAAGGGAAAACTTACAGATTAGTCTGAAGAAAAGCAAGTTCGAGTCTGTGGACGCTCGGCGTGCGGAAGCGGTGCTTAATGAAAGTTATTGCGACCTTCCGAGCGCAGGTTTTTTCGGTACAAGTACAGGTCATCCTTATTGTGAGTATAAATTGCTGCCGATTCCTAACAAGACACTTGAACAGAAAACCCCCAAGAGGAAGAATTTGGGAAGAATCATTCAGGTCGGCAATTTCGTTGTCGGTAAGAGTATTGATACAGATAAGGAATATTCAGGTATTGTTCAGAAGTTTGGAAGAGACAGATTCAACAATATCGAGACAGTGTATATTCTTTCCAAATCCAACGGAAAGATTGTTAAACTCCGACCCGAGACGGTAAGGTTAAGTTCGTTCTATCCAAATTCCAAGAGGCATCTGAGATTCGACATGGGCAAGGCTATGATGAATTCATTGGGTGCTTCCATAGGAGGTACGTTGACCAATGCTTGATTTCATTAAGTTAGTGAACGATGGAAGTAATGAAAAGAAATTGACTGACCTTGCTAACAAGACTATACTTCAGGATTTGTATGATAAGAACCTGAGAGGTCAGAAAAGAGCGGTCTCTTTGAATTTTTGGGAAGACGAGAAAGCATTCGAGTCTATTGGAAAATTCATACCCGGTTGTTTCTATATTTTCAAGCATCAGGGAGAATCTTTGACAACAGAAGACGGTCGAAAGGAATTCCATGACATTCTTCCGATATTCCTTTCATTGAGGGTCGGAGACGACAAAGGTCGGAAATTTGTCTTTGGTATCAATTTCAATATACTGACAAAACCTGTCAGGGCAGCGATACTGCAAGAACTCTATAATATGGACATACCGTTTTTCGATAACCTTTCCAAGGAACATATTAAAGGTCGGCATGTATATTCAAAGACTATTCTGTCTGCATTCGCACAAGACAGCGGAATGAGGTTCTGTGACTATATCTGTACCAAGTATAGAATCAAGAAAGAGAGTATTGCGTTCCGTAAATACTATTTCGATAATATCCTTCGATACAGGATGATAGATTATTGGCAGTGGAAATATCTTCCGTTCCTCGACGTTGCGCAAGGAGTAAGGGGTGTAGAGCTCTCGAAATTGCAGAAAGAATCAATCAATAAATAATTTCAATAATTGCACAGTCAGAAGTTCAAATGAAGAAAACAGATTTGATTAAGTTCGTTCGAAATGAGATAACATTTTCAGGTGCATTGAAAATCAATATGCCTGATGCGGAGATTGAGCGAATAATCGACAACGAGACCGAGGCGGTTTACGACTTGGACAGGGAGTCGGTGGAGATGAAATATACGATTATACCGAAAGGGATTTTTACTACGAGGAATTTCAGACAGACGAGAACTATTCAGTTCCCTGACTGTGTGAGATTTATTACGAGATTGGAGGAAATCAAGGGAAGAAGTTCAATGTGGGGTATCAATGACCCTGATATCTCTTTTACGAGATTGATGAACAGTGACCTTTTCCTTAGTCCGCTTGGAAGTGATACAGTTGCGTTGAGAACAATTCAGTGGTCTGCATGGGACCAAATGAAAAATTATACTCTTGTGGACCTCAATCATAGTTGGAATCCAAAGACACACAGGTTGCTTATTACAGGTCACGACCCTATGTATAATGTCTATGCGGAACTCAGTGAAAAGATAGACCCTACTATTCTTTGGGATGACCGTTGGGTCAGACAATGGATTTGTGCAAAGGCGAAGAAACAGGTCGCGAAATTGTTTGGCATTATTCCTATGACTCTGTTGGGTGGTGCGACTCTTAATGCAAGTATAATCGACCAAGATGCCGATAATGACATAACTGCTTGTAAAGAGTATTGGGACAAGAACAATAACCCTGATTGGTTTTTGTGTTTTCCTTAAATTTGAGGTTTTCAGTTACATGGATTTAAGAAAAGTATTTAAAAGATATGGGAATGTCTTCGAATCGTTCACTCGTAAAATACGTTCCAAGAAAAATAATGAACTGACTACAAAAGCTGATACTGCTTTTGTTCCGGATGGAGTCTATATTCTTCACGAGACTCTTGGGGTAAAGGGTGTTGAAGATTGGAATCCAAAGAATAATGACGGTGTTGTCGGTATTCTATTCATTGAAGATGACCACAAAATTGTGGTTGCCTTAGAGGATTCTCCTGAAAATTTGACTTGGTCAGAAAAACGTGAATTGATTAATCAATCGGTTGAAGAGATTGAAGATGCTGAATCTGATTTCAACGGTGAAATGTATTGTAGGAGACTTAATTCACCTGATTTTCCTGCGGCGTATTATTGCTTGAATTATAATAAAGGTAATCGTAATTGGTATTTACCGTCTTCCGGTGAATTATGGTTGATTTATAACCATCTTGAAGAAATTCAGAACGCATTATCGATTGTCGGAGGACAAAAGTTCGTTACTACCTGGGACGAAGGTGTTCCTATGTACTGGAGCTCGACTGAGAGCAGTGCCACGCGCGCCTGGGACTTGGACCTCTGTAATGGCCTCCTCGACGGCTGGTACTTTAAGGTTAGCCTTAGCGGCAAGGTTCGCCCAGTTTCGGCATTTTCTGTTTAACTTGCGCACCTTTGGTGCGCACTTGCCGAAGGCACTTACGGTCACAGACCGCCCTTCGATGGTCGAAGACCATCAATTGAAATGGGTTGGTAACTACCAACCCATTTCTTATTTCCCGATTTTTAGAACAATTCCTCGGTGTATGCCAATGAAGAAGTCATTCTCTGATATCCAAGAATCTCGATAAGACGGTTCAAAGGCTCCAAAATCGTTTTCTCAAATTGCAAATCATAATCGATAGCAGGAGCAAACTCATAAGGATAACTTCCCGGAATATACGCAAAGATATCAATATTATCTTTATTAGTCTTTGTGTAGTACATCTTGACCTTATCCTTGGAACGGATAATCTGATACTTACTGAGATACTGATTGTTCTTGTACAAAAGATAATTGTGATATGCACTTGCACGGACATGGATAGGAACCGTCATCTGTTTACCAGTCTGTCCGTTCACCGCAATGACGATACGACCTTTGTCTTCCAATATAAATTTGTCGTAATCAGAGATATTCATACTCTTTGCGATTTCATCAACCGGTTGAGCCTCCATCTCTTTCCTGAATTTCTTCAGCATAGAAACCAAATCAGTAAACTCAGGTTTCTCATCACTGTGCATATAATTCCGAAGAACAAATTCAATCATTTCCTTCTGACACTTACGTGCATAAGGAGGAGTCGAACCTTGGATGACTTCAAGACCCTTGTAAATGATATTAGTCATATCAGGAAGATAAACACCGGGTTCCTCCCATACCTCTTCCATCGCATAATGCTTCTTTGCGTAAAGAATAGTCGTTCGACACACCTTCTCCAACTCAAGGACCTCAAGATTCTCCTTACATTGGTAATACTTGGCATAAGCATCATAACACTTCTCCATATAAGGTCCGCATCCGTAATTCCATAGATTGACAACGAACTCCGTCTGTTTTTCGTCCGGTATATTGAGTTGTCGAATAAAACGACCGAACTCGACATAAATGGAATTGTGAATCAAGATATCATTACCAAAAAAAGTATGAGTATCTTCGACTTCAAGGTCATAAACATATTCGTCTTGAAAATCCTCAATCTGTTCAATGACTGCAATATTTTCTATATTATAATTCATAATTTCTTAAATGTATTGGATTTAACATATTCGTTAATATCCGAAACTATCTTGTTTGCACACTCTTCTTTATTTTTTCGGAAATCATTTTCCCACACCACAAAAATTTTTGTGTTTAAGTAAGATTCGATAAATTCATTTCTAACTTTATCCTTTTCCCATTTTTCTTCAATTGTCAAACCGCATTTATTTTCAAATTGTTCCGGATTGATATTTTTATTTGGATTAGCGTGCCAAAAATCTCCATTGAATTCTACAGCAATATTTAAGGTTTTGTCATAATAATCAAGATTAAAACAATCAACACGAAATTCTTTCGAATTGATAATATACGAATAAATTTCGTTTCCTTTGAAATATTTTTCTAACATAGAAAAGAATTCATTCGCAATATTTGAAATTCGATAAAATTTTGTTTTTCGTTCTTGCCAATTATTCCATTTTCGCAATCCTTCTTCTTCGCCATAAGTTTTCAGAAAATAATTTTTGGAGCAACTTTCTCTCTGCTTATCTTTATATTGTTCCCATATTCGAATTCCTTCATCTTCTCCATATTTTTTAACGAGATTCTCTAATGTCACCGCTCTTGAATTATTAAACTTTTGAAACTGTTCTTTAGTCCATCCAAACTTTTTTTGTTTGTATTCAAAAGTGTTGGTTTCTGATTGTTTTTGACAATAACAATTCCATCTACGAAGACCTTCGATTTCTCCAAATTTTTCGATATATTTTTCCTTTGTTCTTCGACAAACATTTTCGGTCAACGATGAAAAATCTTCATCAGAAATCTGAAACAAAAATTTGGAACGTTTCGATGCAGGATTCAAAGGAAATTTTTTTTGAGGGATTTCTTCAAAATGTTTACATGCACATTCATAACAATAAGAAAGATGATATACATTACCATTATATTCTCGTTCTGTCATAAATGAAGGTTTATAACACTTTAATTGATTCCATTTTGAATAAACTCCTGAACGGGGTTCTGTTGTTAAAAAATTAAAAGTTGTATCTTTCCATCTAACAACTTTTTCACAATCTTTACAAACACAAACATCTTTAGGCATTCCTAATTCTTTTGTGACATAATCAATAACTTCTTGGTCAGATAATTTTTTAGATTTTTTCATTTAACATTTGCCGGTGATAAATAATTAAATATCACCGGCAAATGTTAAAAAATTACACATCTTTGATGGTGATTATTTTATCAGTCTTTGGATTGACGTCTTTAGGTTTGAGAGAAATCAATTCATTGTCTCTGAGTACCATCAAGGAATGGTCTCCCGTAACAATGATTTCCTTTCCGCTTTCCGTCCGCAATCTCCATTTTGATTTAGTGACTTTATGTCGCATGATATACTTGAGAGGTCTATCAATCACACCTTCTTTCATAATGAAAGTTTTAGTCGTATGATTTTTAACCGGAACCACCTCAGAACCGTTAGAAACACGAAGAACAACATCATTATTTTCGTATTTTAATTTATTGAACATATCTTCAACGGTCATTTTTTCTTGGTCTAAGTAATTGATAGTCAACGCACTCTGGCTATCCGTATCGCCTGCAACGCACGTCGAAAAATCACCTTCAAGATGTTCCATTCCTGATTTTTTCTTTTCTTCTTCGGAATAGAAATGGACACCGGAAATACTGCCTTTGTTGATAACTACCTTCTTGGCATCTTCGGTACTAATACCAAGTTTCTTATGAAGTTCCGTATCGTTCTGAAAGATTCCATTGAAATACCGATTCACACAATTCTCGCTGAAATGATTCAGGTCTTGTCCTTGCAATGTGATGGATTTGGAAACCTCAAGGTTGAAACCTATGAAATACTTGGAAGATACCGCACCGTACATGGAATTGAGAAACAGTTTCTCTCCAAGCTGCTTGGATTCATAAAAATCTTCCTTATCGTGCATCTGTTCAATCATCGATTTCAGTTCTTCAAGAGAACATGTTTCAGGATTGAAACCTTCAGGAATAAAACTCTTAATTTCTTCTGCCATTAAAATATATGGGTTTTCTTTAATCGTCTTTAAGATATTATCATCAAATCCTATTTTTTCTTAAAAAAGAAAAGGCGAACACTTCACAGCGTCCGCCCACCCCAAATACACAATGAAATTAAAATTTAAAAAATTAGACCGGTATCTTTTTGTCGATTCCGAGTTCCTCGCAAAGTTCCGAAAACTCGTCACAAACATTATCGTCGATAATGATACGGTCTCCGGTCATTATGACCGCAAACTTGATATTCTTCTCCTTGAACATCTTCTTGTTGAAGTCAAGGAGATTCTCTGTGAGTTTCTGATAATTCTGTTGGTTCTCGAACAGTCTTTCAAAGACCTTCGGAAAAGTTTCTTTTGTTACTATCATTTGTTTGAAGTTTAATGTTTCACTTAAATTTGATGCAAAGATAGACATTTTTATCAGAAACTCCAAACAATTCCAAGAATTTCTTTTCAGAATTAACGTTTTTTAATTATTATCGTATATTACTATTTTGATAATTTTCAAAGATTACTTTTTTTGCCAACGTATGCCGTTGAGCCGCTATTACCGAATTCATCCAATATTGTTACACAATAATAATCGTCAGGTTCACCTTCAACAAATCCAGTAATTTTATATTTTCCGGTTATTACATTTGGGTTAACAAACATTATCTCTTGGTCGATGTCGTTTCCTTCATCATCCTCCAAATAATGATAATCGATTGTATGTATCAGATTATGTTTTTTATTAATCATATCAAAAAGTATTATAACATTTTAATATTAGACTAGTCTTTGAAAAACATCTCGAAAACTCCGTATGCGTTTCATCCAGAGAAAGTCTATATCTGGTTTTAGACTTTTTTAATTCGTAATATATATTCTTCAGGTCAGTACCATCTTCTATATTAAATTCTTCCAACGACTTAATATAAAAGTTTTTATATGCACTTAAATCTGGGAATATTATATTACGTTTTATTTCTTTGATTTTTTCTATATATTGTAAATTAAACTCGTATCCACGTCTTCCTATTTCGATACTTGCCAATACCATATCAGGAAGATTCAAAGAACGGAATAAGAAGTTACCAACAAATGAACTGAAATCTGGTTTTACTTTTATGAATTTAATATCAAACATATTGCATCGTTTCTGCAAATTAAATTCAAGTTTATTCCTGCACCAGCAGTTATTAACAAGTCTATTGTATTTCTTTCCTCGTTCATCGTCTTTATGTTTAATATTCAAATCTTCTATACAAAAAGATTCACACTGATAATAAAGACAGGTATCAATCAGTTTCTTTGAAATCTGATATGTTTCGTGTGTACGTTTATTTGTCAAGTAAATTTTTCTCGAATCTGTTGAATCTGTACATGAATATTTTCTTAACTGTTCATCAAGTTTGTTTATTTTTTCAATAGAGAATACACCTGTTTTAACTATTCTAAAATCATTTTCTCCTTCACCATTCCAATCAACTATTGACCACCCAATATAGTTTGGGTTCATATCTATAGCCATCACACGATTTTCAACAAATCTTTTACGTTCATACTGTTCTACTTTAGATTCGTCGAAAGAAACATATATATAATCTCTGTCAATACTATATGTTATAGGAATTTCTTTCTTTTCCTGTAACTCATATAGTTTTGATAACGTCTTTTCACGTTTACCATATCCTTTAAGTTCAAGAGTATAATGATTATTTCTGTTAATATGGAACGTTATAGAATGTAAATCCTGATTTATCTTAAACTTTCTATTCGCTTTCTGATTAGCTTCACCCATAGATAATAAAGGTGATATTCTCTTTAATTGATATTCTTCTTTGCTAATCAATCCTTTACATCTACGAATATAATTTTTCTTTCCACCGAATATAATTTTATATTCAGGATTTATTTTAGTTTTTTGTTCATGTATTCCAGTTGCCTGTTGTTGAGCACAAGAAACAATATGACTATCCATCAACTCAACATTATTAAGTTGAGTTTTCATTGCATCTTTTATCTGTTTTGCTGACCAACCATCAACCACACGGTTATAACCATAATGAAGTAATGAACTGTACTGTTTCATACATTTCAGAATAAAATCGTTATCTTCATCACTTGCATTATATTTTAACTTATATGTAATCAATGATTGTGAATTCATATTTGTTTATATATTTTATCTTCAAAAATAAACTATGTTTTGCAAAAAATAATATTATAGAAATATAACAGATTTAATATGTATTAATATATTTTTAGACTACATCACCAATAGAAAATTTCATCGGTTTCAGTCTTGACTCAACCAAACGAAAATAATCTTTTCTATCTCCATAATGAATTTTTAGATATTCTTCTTTTGAAATTACTTTCATTTTTAAACAAATTATGCGTTATCAGTTATTGCCCAGCAAAAAATTGAAAAGTCTTTCGACTGCATTGGAATACCTCATGACAGTTTCCTCGGACATTCCTTCCGTATCCTGCATTCCGCTTGAGAAATACCTGTAGAAATCATGTTCATCCTTTGTCGGCTTTCTGTCGGTATTGCGATATCCCTTACCCCAACTCTTTTCATTACCTTCAAAGAACTCAGGACTGATAGGAATGTCGGTATTGTCACGCAGCCACTCAAGACCGGTGTTAGTGACAGTCGCAAAGAGATGTTCCTGTCTGACCATACGGTCAAGCAACTTTCCGGATTTCCACAGTTTGATGTACCTACGCTTCTGCGCAGGATTCTTATCTTTCAAGAAAGACCTCATCGTATCTTCCGTTATATCGACACCGTCGAAAAGCAACGCATTCCTGTTGGAACGCAACTTATTCACGGCATTAAGAACAGTTTCGTGTTTCAATTCGTTTATGGAATCGACGACAGACTCATAAATCCGTTGCGCCAATTCTTCCTTGCTTATTTTCTTATTTATAGACAGAGCCTTGTCCAAACTCTCGGTTAATATGCGACTCAACCTATTTTTCTTGACTTTCATCAACTAAACCATAATTCAACATTTCGATATTTATCAACAATCCAAAACCATTCTAGTAATACCACTAGTGTAGCACTTTAAGATATTACCATTTTCATCAGAACATCTTTCATGAAAATCATGAACATCTATTTTGAAACAATAAGGCAACAATTCTTTTTTCTTAAATCCCAATTTTTCAAAAGAATTACTATCCGAAAAATCATTATTTATAAAAATTTCTATTTGTGCCGGTTGAAATTTAGATTTAATATATTCAAGAATTTTCGAAAGACCTCCAAAAATTTGAATTCCCAATTTACTACAACAATTGTTTATAGTGATTTTTCCCTTATATCGATTCAAACCTATTAATTGTACAATCTCATTTTTATAAAATAAACCTACAAATATATCAGATTTTTCGATATACAAAAGAATTCTTTTTCAGAAACCTTTTAGATTCAGGTTTTTTAATTCTGTCAATAAAACATTTATGCGCAGATATTCTTTGAAGTTTATTAAATTTACTTTTAATAATATCTTCGATTATTTCTGCCTTATATATAATTTCATCTTCCCAGAATTGAAGTAATTTTATACCTTTATTAGAACAAATTGAAAATTTATTCTGTTGGGCATTTTCAGATTTATACTTAATACTGTGCCAAAAAATTCCATTACATTCGATTCCTATATTAAAACGAGAATTAAAAAAATCTATTTCTAAAGGTTTAATTAAAGTTCTTTCGTGCTGATTGAATTGAATTTGATTTTTTATCAATATATCTTTAATAATCCTTTCAATAGAAGATTCATTATTTTTCAAAGGATTGCATTTAGGACATAAAATTGTATGGAATTTTCTATTCTCTTTAGTTCGATTATTAAATAATGATTGGTCAACAATAATATCTCCACATTTTTCACATCCATTTTTTACAAGAATCTGACCATTTTCTAAATATTCTATATCATAGCTTTTTCTTTTTGTATTTTAACAGATTTTTTACGAAATGTTTCTTTGAGTTTATCTCTATTTTCTTGTGTATTGAAAATATTTTCAACCCCATATTTTTCTTGAACCCTTTCTTTACAGATTTCTTGTATTTTTTGAATACCAAAAGGTGTTGACGTTTTAACACCAAAATGTTCAAATAGTTTTTCAGCCCTTTTCTTTTTTATTTCCTCTCCTTTTTCTTGATATAATTTTTTAAGCGCAGCAGAAACACCTAAAGCGTTTTTAATTTTCATTTCAGGTGAAGAATTTTTACATTTAGGAGAGCAATAAGTATTAAAACATTTTTTATACTTAGAAAAAACAACATCTTTGCCACAGCAAGGACATTTTGGTCTTTCTAATAAATTATTTTTTATTCGAAAAATCGTTTCAGTCAAAGAAAGAGAATCCTGAAAAAAATCATTGAGAAAAATAAGATTATGGTTTCTCAGAAAGTTTTGATTAACCCTCTGAGAAACCATTTTTCCATCTTCTTTATAAAAAGTTTTTTGAACAAGTTCAAATACTTTCTTGTATTCGTCGGTCATAAATCTGTTTTAGGTACTCATAATCCTTGGTTGCCTGTTTCTTGAGCTTCTTGCTGTGTTTACGCTGTTTATAGTACTTAGTACAGATACGTGGGACAATACCTTCATAAGTGTTGTCGTAAACAGCTCCGTATGCAGACTTAATTTCATCCGGTTTTGGTCTGTATGTTCCGGTCGTATCCGTGAACTTGTATGTTTCCGGAGAGAAATTAAATTGTCGGATTGTTGTCGGGTACAGTGCTTTTTGTTAATTATTTAGACATTTAATCTAAATTTTCTTATTTTTCAATAAGTATCGGACTATATCACTATCCTTATAATCTCTAAGGATATTCGGCACTCGTGGATGTATTATATTCCGATTAAACGGTTTCAACATCTAGTCTCTGAACCTTCTAAGGTTTTTAACCCTTAACTTGGATGCTGATTGTCATATTACTTGTCTTCACAGATTTTCATTTAGATTTCCAGCAATTCACCGAATTTTCATTTACACCTTACGATGTAACGGCGCCACTATTTTAACGCAAAATCTAACCCGCCAATATACTTATAAATTCCTGGGATAGAAGGAAACACAAACGCACCAACGAAACTCTGTTCACCTTCCTCAAATGAAGTTTTCGGAACCAGCACTTTCTTTTCAGGATAAAGTTCGTTGACCATCACAATTTCCGCAGGATTGATTGTCGAGAATGTACTCATCAATTCAGTATGGAGAATCGAACCCATAGAATACCATATATTTGCGGTCTTAATCTTGTTGTCAATCTGTTCAACCAATATGGTATCGACTGAATTGTAAAATACATAATCGACATATTCCTTCTCATAGAAATCCTTGAAGGAAAGTTTGTGTTCGATTTTCTTGTATCCAAGAGTCTTCTCCGCAACAAAATCCAGTTTATTACTCTCTTTAATCTTGATGGTCTGGTCCCATTTCTCGTACACCATCTGATAGTCGTACACAATCTTGTGCGTCGGCAACTGAACGTTTTTCGTACCGAATTTGTTGCTGACTTTATAGTTATAGAACTTTCTTGTCGGAGAAAGGAACGACATGTCTATTCCAAGAATCTTGGTTGCCCTGTTATAGATATACAACCAGTCGTAACCGAGGAAGTTCCATCCTGTCAATGCCGGAATTTTCTGAATGAACGTAAAGAAGTCCATCAGCATATCTGCCTCATTCGGAAAATAACGGTACTCGAACCTGTACTTACGCACAACCTCGTTCGGGTGGTTCTCGATTTTCTTCTGTATGAGCGCAATTTCATCATCAGTCAGAGGTTTGTTACCCCATACGATAGTCCTTGGGAAATGCGTCAATGCAATAGTATTGATACAGGTGCGAGCTTCTTCCGCAGTAGGGAAACCTTGTTCATCCACCGCGGTCTCGATATCACAGAACCACGTTTCAGGAAGATTGAACTCGAAAATCGAATCGAGTTGACCGTTATACATTTCATTGAGATGGTTAAGAAGTTCGGTCAACCGATAATCATTGAGGGTGTTTGTGGATTCCCTTCTGACAGGTTTGTTATCCCAACTAATCCATTCCTTATCAGCGTGAATCGCATTCCTTGTCTTGTCGTACTGCCAGTTGAACATCTCTTCTTCAGGGATTGGATACGTCATGAAATCGATACCTTTGTTTCGGTTGACATAACTCACGACAAGTTCCTTACCCTTTCTGATGACATTTCCGTTCTCGTCACAGAAATTGTAGTGTCTTTGCTCTTTGTTAATAATCATCGAATTTGAAATATTACGGTCTTTAGTGACCGTTCCATTTTGAAAATTGTATTTACAAAATCCAAAAATTCTTAAATAGATATCACGAAAGAGTTTATTGAAAACAAGACGATATGTATGGATGGGTATATCTGGTCAAAGATGAATCAAATGTTACTTACAAGATTGGAGTGACAAGGACCGATGTTGAAAAAAGAATCAAAAGACTACAGACAGGCAACAGTACGGAACTTTTACTGATACACAAATATTTCTGTGAATATCCATTTCGCACAGAATCTATTTTACACAATAAATTCAAGCACAGGAAGGAACTGAATGAATGGTTCCGTCTTGAGCCTGAAGAAGTTGAAAGATTTGATGAAACTTGCAAAGAAGTCGATGACTTTATCCACGAAATGCTCGACAATCCTTTCTTTGCGAAGAACCTACATTAAGAACGTTGTCGAACAATTTAATGAATAGTTGTACAAGAAGGTTCAGATAACTGAATGTCACCAATCTTGTATGACATTTCCGTTCCGTCCTTGTCAATACCAAAGACAAGTCCAAGGATAACGTCTTTGCTTGTCATCCGAAGTTCCCTATAAATGTTCTCGCTTTCTATTGCGTAAAATTTCTGCCCTTTCTTAATCTGAACCAAATCATTTATCGACATATTCAAAAAAGAAGGAGCGGTCTTGATGACCACTCCTTTTTGATTTTATCATTTGACAACCGTCACGACTGCGATGCGACCGTGTTCATTGCCTTCTGCGGAAACGACTTCCACACCACGAGACTTCAGATATTCTGCGACGGCATTGGCACGTTGAACGGAAAGTTCAGAATTTCGACGTGTTGTACCTTCAGGTGATGTCGAGCCGATGACCTTTACAGGAAGTGATGCACCAACCTTATCAAGAATATTTTTTGCGTCTTGTGTCAATTCTGCGGAATTCTGCAAGAATGATACGGTGAATATATCTTGTGAGTAAACGATGGTCTCCTTGTTTGTCTCCTTCACTACATTGTATGTTTCAGTAAGTCTGTTACTCAACTCTGCGTTTTGTGCCTCAAGTGCAGCAATACGGTCACGAGCCTCCTCCAATGCGGAAGTATAGTCATAGATATTATAGACCTTGAAATTATGCGTCTTGTTAGATGTCTTGAACTTATAAACGACTCCTACCGAGACTGCAAGTTGTGCATTATGCTTATTGAACTGTATCTTGTCTGTCTTTGAAAGGTTCCAATAAACCGATGGTTCTGCGTATAACTGCCATGCCTTATTGTTTCCAATATTCCAAGCAAGAATGACACCGGTCTTTGCTCCAAGATAATTTGCGTGCCCGTCGATGTTAGTTGGTGTAGATGTATGATAATTATGAATCCATCCTATACCTGTTTCTAATGACGTCTCGAACACCTTATCAGGATTGTAATTGAGGAAAAGATTAGTAAGATTCAATGTACCGTTGAGACCGACATACGTTGCTTTGACGAACGTGTGACTGTCTGCGAAATGGTTGTCACCGAATACCGCAGTTCCCTCGATATTAGTTCCAAACACAGGACTCCAGTTCTTGCCGACCTTGACACCTGCCTGTGCATTGAATGGAGTCACGCTATTGAAGTCCAATGGACTCGAAACACCACCATTCAAACCGACATACACATTGTCAAGAAAGTCTGCCTTCTGATAAGCAATCTGTGCATTTGCTGATGAGAGCATCACTGTGAGCATCACCATCAACGACAAAATAAACTTCTTCATTTTTGTTTAAACTTTGGTTATTAATTATTACTTAAATTTGAAATACGGTGCAAAGGTAGGAAAAATTTCCGTAACCTCCAAATTTTCAAAAAATTTTTAACGTTCTTTAACGTTATGAAAGTCCTGTCGAACTTCTCGCACCTTCACCGCGTTCACTTTTCTCGATTTTGGAATACTCTTCATTGGAGATTTCCTCGTATTCCGAATTTATATATTCTTGTTGCATGAGCTGTATGATTTTCATACCTGTCCATACCTCGACACTTTCTTCTCCGAGATTATAGATACCAAAGAACAATTCTCCCTGATAGATAGAATCAATAATTTCCGCAGTCTTCACGATGCCATAATTTGTGGCAATACCACTCTTGTTCTTCACTCCAAGATAAGTACGCTTGTCGAGAATATTGACCTTGATACCTGAAGGAATAAGGAGTTTCTGATGAGGAGCGATGTTAATCTTCCATACATTATTCTTGACCGCCTCTTCGTCTTCGATATCCTGATAGATGGTTATTTTAGAGTTCTTGTTCTGCTCTTGAAGTTCCTTCAAATATTCGGGAGTTCCGTTCGGAATAAAGTAATCCGTACAAGCGTCATACTTGTTTTTCTTGCAGGGAGATTTAACGTCCCTGATTTTAGTGAACTGAATCTTCGGATTAATGGGATTCTCAAGAGCATTTATCCTTTCGCTCAGTTTTCGACACTCCTCAAGAAGTTTAGGAAGTAATTTTTCATCCATTGAAATCTTTATGGATTCATTTTCCAAAACAGCTTCTTTCTTATTTTCAAAGTTCAAATTTTCTTCTGATTTTAATGTATCTGACATGTCCGAAACAATAATTTAAGTTTGTAAATTATATAGGTTTCATCCAATAAATATTAGGAATTATCAAAATTACTTTATGAAAAACAAGGTCCTTTCGATACTGTTTGGAACAATAATGATATTGTCCGTATTATCTTGCGGCACTTCCAAACGAATAACCTCCGAAATGATTTTCGGAGGTTCCGTACAGACTGAACTGATAGGCAGTCAAACCATCAAATCGAACGAACATTCGTTGAAACGACAAGAATTCAACAAAATTTGTTCAGATTACCACATCCCTTCCGACCTCGGTAAATGGAAAGAATCTGTTTTCAAGGATTTTGAGACAGGTGCTCCGATTAAGGAATATGTCTTTTTGAAGAATGTAGACGAATCCAAGGCAACGGTATTTGACGTATACCGTACCAAATTGAATATCGTTAACAACGACACAACGTTCATTCTTACACACAGGCAAACATTCACCAAATAATGAATCATGGAAAACGACATCATATACGGATTGGGTTGTTGCCCATCAGAACTTGACGGTACCGAACATATATACAACGAGACCGGAGTATCACTTCCCAAAAATTTCTCTTATGTCGGAGTCATGCCTCCTGTTCTCAATCAAGGTCGTACCAACAAATGTGTATGTTATTCTCTGACCGCATACCTTGACTGGAGGAAAAACTGCAAGGAAGGAGACAATGACGGCTCTCAGTTCAGTGTAGATGAACTATACGACATAAGGACAAGTAAACCTCAAGACAACGGTATGCAAATCAAGGAAGCGTTACGTTATCTGCGTCACACAGGACTCAATGGAATGAAGATAAACGAATACGCGCTTGTCAAATCCATTGAAGCAGTCAAGGAATCATTGGTATTAAACGGTCCTTGTCCTGCCGGTCTTCCGTTCTTCTCATCACAGGAAGAATTCTGGAAACACGGAAACAAGATGTTCGGAGGACATTGCATTCTTTTCGTTGGGTACAATGAAGAAGGGTTTATACTCCGCAACTCTTGGGGGTCAAAATATGCGGACAACGGTTACATCATCTTCCCTTACGAGGATTTTGCCTCTAAGGTATTTGAGTGCTGGACCATCATCTAATCAATAAAGGCATAAATAGGGAAACTTGTTTATGCCTTTTTCATGCCTGTCAGTGAGAACTACATAGAAGATTTGATTGCGACCAAAGCCGAGACATTCGGTTCAGAGTCAGGTATCACGTCCGTTCCCAAAGTAGTGGAGATAAACTCAGAGATTGAGAATGCGACCAAATCTATGGAAGGTCTTGACCCTGACCAAGGTTCCGGTTCAGACAGGTCAATCTCCAAAGACGAGAACGGCAAGAATATTATCACATACGGAGTTTGCAGTGAATGCGGAAAACCTCTTGAGAAACCTACAAAAGACAATCTGTGTAGTCTGAAGTGTCAAATGGCACATAACATGAAACACATCACTCAAGACATCAAATCCGCACAAGACAAGGCAGAGAACGTACAAGGGAAGATATCCAATATCACTGATGCGACCAACGCATTGATGGGAATTTTGGCAAATATGGTCGGTCTTCTCGCAAAAGTACAAAGTATGGGACTTGACCCAAAATACCTGAACTACTTTACGGTCAAAATCAACACCGTCATACAGTACGCAAAGAAACAGATTGAATTCGCACTCATCTCCAAGAACCAAAAACATCTCGACCAACTCAATAAAGGCAAGAATGGAATGGACACTTCCGCTGCCGGTCTCACACCTCTGAAAGGAATGCAGAAAGCAATCGACACCGCACAGAAGATGTTGGAATCCTTTCAGAAGATGTACGACCAAATCTATCAGATGGTATGTTCAATCAAACCTTTGTGTCTGCAACCTGAATCCCTGCATTTTGCAATGACTCCGAGAAGTATGATGAAGATTCCCGGTCAACTGGTGAACAGACTTGACAATTATAACGTCAACGATTCTTGCGGAAACGTTCTTTTTGCCGACCAAATCGACACAGTCGTCAGGACCGCATTCCCATCCATTACAGAAGCGGAATATCTGATGGCTCCTGGTGCGTTCAATGTCCGAAAGAAATTCTCCCCTGAGAACCTAAGTGCGGTGATGGCACTTCTGAACACCCTGACAATGTTATTGAAAGGACCGACAGAACCTTTGCCGAAATACGAGGACCTGAAGATAACAAACATTTGGTTCATGTTGTTCCTTATACTTTCATGGGGTCCTATGGGTCTCAAACATTTCGCCTTCCCCATATACCCACCATAAAAAAGAGGATACCATCTCGGCATCCTCTTCAAAAATAAACATAAAGAAATATGAAAATTAAAGTAAAAACGTTAACGGCTCTATGATTCACATCATTGAGTTTAATCCGTAAAAATAGTTTTAAACTAAGTCAGATTTTGAGAACATTGTTTCACAACAATTAAGAACTTCTCTATAAACATCAATTTATTTCATTCACCACTAAAAATTTATCATTTTCTCGAAGTAATAATGAATCTAAAATGTGCGACCATCTTTTCCGAACCTTCTGCGGCATAGACTGAACGTGCAAATAAGTTCTGTTTACCGTCAGTAATAAACATCTTAAAAAACTTAGGGTCGTGTCCAATACCATTGAGTTCAATCTTTTCAACATCAAGACCCTTCTGAATGATTCTTCCGGTCAACGATTTCACATTGGAGTTAAAAATGTCAGTCGCCTTTTCGATGTTTTCTTCTACATATTCTTCTTCCGTGTAATGATTCTTCACGAATTTCGCACGGTTGTACATGGTTTTGAATGTAGTACGAGTCTTATTATTCTCATTGTATTCATAGTTATCCAAATAACTCCAATAACTACCGTTCTTTGTACACTCTTTTCTGATGTTTTCCAACTTATCATCAAGTTCCTGTAACATCTTTTCCAATCTCTCTATTCTTTTGTCGATGGTATTGTAATACAACTTGGCGTCATCCTCGACGTTTTTCAGATAAGCCTTCTTGAAACCGCTCATCTCTTTCTGCATCTTTTCTTCGAGTTCGTTGAAAATCTGCTCTTCCGACTTGCTTTGGTCAGTCAATGAATAGAGATATTTGTCGAGAAAATTATAGTTCTTAACGAGACTCTCGACCCTGAATCGGTCTCTCATCACACTGTTTTTAATCTGCGCAGGTGACCATTTGATATACTTGTCACATCCTTTTTCCTCAAGAGAGTTCTTGATACACTCGAAAAAGAATCTTGCAAATTCCACAGGTTCTTCGGAAATCGCTTCCACAAATCTGTTATACACAGAAATATTGGTATTGAGTTCCGTAAAATCCTTGATGTCATCCTTCGTGAAATCAGTTCTTGACTTACGGAGTTCCTTGAGTCGAAGGAGAATCATTTTCTGAATATCCTTCGCCTTGTTGGTGGGCGAACCGTACTTGGCAGCAAGTTCTTTTTTCTCGGCATTCGAGATTTCCCAACTGCCTACATTCTTATAATCGTTTCTGAGTTCTTCAACTTGTGTCATAATCTTCAAATCTGTTGTTTATTGTTTGATGGTGCAAAGATATGACTTTTTCTCGAACCTACCAAATATTTTATGAAGAAAAATCTCATTTTCCTAAACTTTTAGCATTTATTTGTGTTTAATGAGAATTTCTCGTCTTTTCTTAGCTTCCTTTAACATTCGAAGAGTATCACTCTCTTCCTTTCGATTATCATCATCAAAAGGTTTCAACGTCTGACATTCAAGGATACGGACCTTGCGTACCGTAGGAAAGAACATCACCTCTTCAAACAACGGATAGAATTCAGACAAAGGCTGGAATATAGGGTCATCAATCAACACCATGTTCTCCATCTTCGGTAATTCCTTGACACAGTTGAAAAGGTTATCGAATAGTTTTTCCGACAGATTGGTGTTGATGTAGATAATACCTTCAAGTCTTTTTGACTTTGCTTGGGATTTAATCAGGTTCAAGATATATTTCGACACGAAAAAAGCATTGCACTTATCCGACATGTCCAAGTTCAATTCTCCAAGAATCTGCTGAACATCCAAGATACAGAACTTGGAAAGATTGAGAAAACAGTTCCTGCATTTTTCCGCTGAATTACTGATATACAATTTCATTGACTATCTTTAAGTCTGTTTATCATTGGGCAATGAAATGAGCCTTGTCTTTCATAAACCGAATTTGAATTATTTATCAAAGAAACCTCCGAACGCAAAAAAAAACGGCAGTCGGAAATCATTATCTTTACCGACTGCCGTATTCATTATATTTGTCTTTACGGACTTTATCAATTGGTATAACTCTGTTTCAAAGATTCCTTGAGACATCTCTTGATTTCTTCAACATCAAGTTCACTGAGAATAATATCGAAGAACTCATCAATCGCCTCTTCTCCGAAATCATCCTGAATCAGGTTATAGACACTCTTTCCAGGAAGTTTAAGATTGAGTTCAAACGGTGCAGTCACATCCTTTTTCTTGCATTTGCTGACAATTGCATAAATCGGAGAAGACTTGTCAACATCACTTTGAGGAACCGACTGCGACAATTGATGTGTAACGAGATTCTCTGCCTCTATCTTTTGTTTCTGTGCAAGTTCGTTTTTCTTTTCGATGATTGTATCTACAGTTTTCGTGATGTTGTTCGAAACAGAGACTGACAATTCACGAGGTTTTTCTGTCTCTGCGGAATCAGACGAAACAGACTCGTTAAGATTCTCAGGGATATAGACCTCGGTCGCACGAATAAGATGTTCCATATCCTTCAATGAAGGAGGTTTCGCCCCGGTTGGGTCAAGACCTATAGTAGTCTTGCCTATGACATTGCCTTGGTCATCCATCACATTACCTAACATCACGTCCTCATAATTACCACCTTCCTTGTTACGGATATTGATTTTTCCGACAAGGTTTCCAAGAAGCGAACTCTGTGTCGGAACAGTCACGTTCTTCAGGCCTTCTTCGTAACCCGGTGTATCAGGAGTGATTCCAAGTTCACGCAATTTCTCCGCACCTGTGCGCATCTCCTCCTTGGTGATGACATGTCTCGGAGGTATCGCCTTGACCGATTGTCTCGCCTTATTCTCGTTTCCATTCTTTCCGTGAATATACGGGTCCCATCCTGCGACAACCTCTCCTGTATCTTTCAAAGTACCGTATCTTATCTCTTCCTTAATGGAATTATCCTCGAATGACCATATATTCTTTCGGTCACAGACTTCCGCAACCCATTTACCATCAGTAAATGCACGTGCGTCATTCAAAGGTGCGGCAAATTCGACATTGCATCTTGAACCGTCATCGAACTTGAGAAAAGTGATTCCTTCTTCAGGTTCTATACCGACAAGTTCTACAACCTTACCTCTGTCAGGACCTTGAAGAAACTGATATAATTTGTTCGCCATCTTAATTAAAGTAAACTCTTTGTTGGGTTATTTATCTACATCAATCCGGGATTTCAAATCCCCTCGACTCTATTTTGTTTATGCCGCATCTGTCTTTGTCAGATTCTGTCGGCAAGGTCTTTGATTGACTGTTGGTCGGACTCCCATTCAGACTCGCATCTGCGCACTTCTTCCTGTTCCTCCTTGGAGAAGTCATAAAAGCGTCCTTTGAACATCTCATAATATTCTCCAACCCATTTGCATCTCGAATACACAGGAGAATGAATCCATAAAAGAAACTCAATCCTAAATTCTTCAAGTTGTTTAGTAAAGAAATCCGCATAATTGTCCTTTGCCATTTGATTGAACGTATGTTGAAACCAAGCCCATACGTGAGTTGTTCCCTTAACCCTCATGCACATTGAAGGTTCAGGGTCCTGTGCGTCCAACCACACGACACCGAACTCAATCTGTACACCATCTCCGTTATGAATCCAACCGTGAGGTTTCACTGACAAGTGCATGAGTTTGTTGGCACGTTTTTCCAAATCTACAAAATACGGCATTTGATTACACGTACATACTTTAGAAATTGTATCAAAAAAGGAGAGGAAATCTTAACTTCCTCTCCTAAACTTTATATTAATTGTCGAAATAATCAAAACCTTCGTCATCAAACTCCATCCACCTTATATTCGGACTGACATATTCCATACCGAGATATTGCAAGACTCTTTTATAAATCTCTGCCTTGATTTCATTATCCTCGTCCTTAAAAGGATAGACATCACTTACAGGTTCTTCTTCCATGTATCCATTCTCGTAGACATTCCATTCAATTTCAAGATAATGATTTTGTTCATACGAACCTATCTCAAACCCATCATTCTGAAGGAATATCTCGCTCAATTCATAAACATCTCCGAAATCATCCTTGTAACGGAATTTCGGTTTACGGAAACAGATTCCTTCCTTTTTCGCCGAGCACAATACGCTCATCAACGCCAAATCTATGTAATTCTTAGGAAGTACTGGTTCATCGGCACGAGTGCGAAGTTCTTCGTCTTTTGTTTTTGATGTCTTTCTTGTAAAAGACTCGCAAACCCTTTTATATCTTTCCGAAATATCTTTCAAGCTTGCCATTTTCATAAACTAATCTCTTTTTCAATAGGGTCACAGAATCTCAATGATTCATAGTCGATGAATTCATTCGGATATATTTCATCAATCTCGTCATCTATATAACGGTCACATAAAGGTACTATTTCGGTTCCACAGACAATAAGTGAGCCTCCATCCTGTTTCACCTCCAACTCCCCCCAATCACAATTATCAGGAATACAATATTCAAACGCAGAAGAAAAGTCAGAAAAACGTTCACCGTCTTCCGGACAAACCCATCCTCCACGTCCTTGAAATTTATTAATAATCAGTTGCTTGAAATTATCCCAATCCCAAGAAACATCATCACACGCATAATTCCATGCACAATCATAGAATCGATTGTCGTCAAAATTAGGAGAATTCGGATTCAATTCATCCTCTTCCCATTCTTTTTCCGTAATATGTTTATAATCCTCCGTATCGTAATGATTCAAACAATACGTTTCAAGAAATCTTTCTCGCACTGCATTCGAATCGTTAATCCATTCAGCACTGAACAATGTTTTCTCGAATCCACGAGGTGTGTTGAATTTACCAAAAACATCACTGTCCAACCGTTCTTCTCCAAGACCGCAACCATAAAAGACATCTGTTCCAAACTCAGATACGGTTTCTATTCCTGAAACAGACTTGAGTTTACGACACCTTGAGAAAGCACCTCTCTCGATTTTCTTCACCGAAGGAGGAATGACAACACTTTCAAGATATTCACAGTCGGCAAACGCACATTCCCCAATAACTTCCACTCCGTCAGGTATAACGACACTGACCAGACCGGTATCCGCAAATGCACTGTCCTCAATGAATTTCAAAGTATGATTCTTCGGCATCTTGACGGTTTTCAGTGAAATACAGTTTGCGAACGCACCTTGTCCAATCTGCTCAAGATTGTCAGGTAAAATCAGTTCCTCAAGCGAAGTGCAATTCGCAAACGCATAATCAGGGAGTTTTTTCAATCCTGTAAAAAATCGAAGTTCATTGAATTTCACGATTTTATTATTGTCTTTCCAAGAATTACTTTGATAATCGTCAAAAGGAAAATATTCGGAATATCCGTCATGCTCATGACTGTCTATGGAAGCATCCTCCAAAGTATAGACATTATCTTCGTAATCATCAACATCGACCACTTCATTGAAGAAAATATCCGATACCTCATCATCTTCAAAAGTCAAAGGAGATTTCATTTTTATATCTTCGTCGGCATTGTCCAATACATTCGTCGAGGTTTGTTTCTTGGTTTTCCTTGTAAAAGATTCATTGATTCGGTCATAACGAAGGTCGGTAAAATTAAGATAGTCAAGAATCTGGTTTCTGGTGTCGATATCAAGTTCTTCCCATCTGATATTGTCATAATCGGAATAATCTTCCGGAACGGCAACTACCTCGACATAAGAATCTTTTTCTCCAAGACTGACAACCGAATAGGAATACATACCGTCCTCCACTGAAGTGACAAGATTGAGTTCAATAATAACCCATTCCTCAAATTCTCCTTCATCGTTCTGATGTTCTATATAAAATTGTCCAGGAAGGTCTTCCTTGAACCCAAAATTCTCTTCGTAACCGTCCTGTTTGATGAATTCCTTCAATTGACGAAGAATCTCCTTATCTTTACTCACATATCTGTCGGCATCATCAATTATACCCTTGACTGTCTTTGATTTTGTCTTTCCTATAAAAGATTCAACGACTTTGTCATATTTCCTGAAAATTTCAATGAAATTCATTATAATCCCATCAACAAATTTATCTATTTATTGATACGAAAAAGGCAGTGATTCAACCAGAACCACTGCCTCTCAAATACTCGGATTATCCACAATCTTCTTTAGGAGATTGAGACTCCTGACATCTGTCTTGTTCTTTTCGAATCTTCTTCGCATCCGAACGACCTTCAAGTATTATCTTGTTGTTAGGACCGAAATCCGCACTGACTTTCCTTCCGACTATCACTCCTGAACCAATTCCGACAATCGTGACCATTGAATTGATTATCGTGATGATGTTATTAGCTTCTTGGACATTGAAGAAATAAAACCCTACACAAAACATGATAATCAAAAGAGGAATCACTACAATCAGAAATCCGCAAAGCCCTGTCAATGATACGGATTCTTCCTCATAAGTGTTCGAAATAAGTTTTGAAAAAGATACCGTTTTCTTTTTTGTTTCCATGACCGGACGAAGTTATCGTTTTACTATTTATCGGCACATGGAAACCAAAATCAGAACAGCGACTCACTCTCCTCTTGACTCTCAAGGTCGTCAGGGAAAACGAACTCCTTCTCAGTTTTTTGGAAATTATCAAGAGGGATGTTCATCTTGACAATGAAATCATCCTCCTTTATAATCTCAACACCCAATGACTGTGCCTTGGAAACCTTTGAAGGACCGGGGTTCTCCCCTACAACAAGATAATCTGTCTTCTTGCTGACCGAATGACCACATTTGGCTCCATAAGAACTCAGAACAACCTCGACGTCATCTCCGTTCCAATGACCGGACTTTCCACTGAACACAATGTTCAAACCTGAAAGTATCTGCTCGTTCTGTGCAACAGACTGTGAAACATTCATTTCCATACTCAGACCGTGCTCCTTCAGACCATCGAGATACCAGTCATCCGAATCATTGTCATTGAACCATTCGATAATCGAATTCGCAAGCACTTCTCCGATACCTTCAAGTTCCATCAATTGTTCCTTTGTGGCGTTACGCAAGTTCTGGTAACTTCTGAACTTCTCGGCAATCATCTTAGCATTCTGTTTTCCGATGCCGCTGATACAGAGACTGTAAAGGACCTTGTCAAATGTCCTTGTCTTACTTGCGTTAACATTTTCAATGAACTTCTTGACTTTCTTCAGTCCGTAACCGATTCCAAGAACGTCAACAAGAGACTGTGGTGTATAATCACGTGCAATGACATAAAGGTCAAGAGGGTCGTTGACTAACTTTTTCTCCACAAGGTCATGAATCATCTCAGGTCCGAGTTGTGCGATATCCATACCGTCTTTTGAACACCATTGCTCGATACGACCTTCTTTTTGGGCAGGACAATGTGTGATATTCGGGCATTTCCAAATCTCACCTTCCTTGACAAGAGGGGTACAGCATTCAGGACAACACTTGGGAAATTCCACACAACCGTCCGTATAATCCGTACATTCTGCCATCTCTTCCGCTGTCTTATTTCCGACAACATAAGGAATAACACCACCTGAACGGACAATGTACAATTCGTCTCCGACATGAATCTTGTTATCCTTGATGAATTTCTCGTTATTAAGAGTCGCATTGGAGATTATGACTCCATCACAAGGAACAGGTTCCAATTTTGCCACAGGAGTGACCGCACCGTGAGTTCCTACCTGAAAATCGACATCATTGACTACAGTCACGACTTTCTTCTCCTCATTCCATTTCCTTGCGATACCCCATTCAATCGCACGATGACCCTTGGTTCCGATTAAAGACTGAATTTTACAGTCATTGACTTTGATGACAATACCGTCGCAATCATAATCCTGTTTCTTGGCAACATTGTCCCAAAACCATTTGATTGAATCAACGACAACCTTCGGATTAATGATATTGCCATCAGAATCAAACTCGACCTTGATAATTCTCGATACAGTACCATCATCCAAAACAAATCCATTCTCGATGAATATCTTTGCCTTGTCGGATTGTCTGTCAATCGAACGACCGTCTGTAAAGAAACAATCCCAAGGTCTGAACACCAAACCTCGACTTGCGGTCACTCTCGAATCAAGTTGTTTGATGGAACCTGAACATGCGTTGCGACAATTGGCAAAAAGATTCTCACCAGCCGCATTTCTTGCCTCGTTGATGGACTTTAACATCGTTTTGGGTAGAAGTATCTCTCCACGAAAATAAACCTCCCCAGATGCCTTTATTTTAAGTGGAACGGACTTCAGTGTACGGACATTCTCTGTAATGTCGTCTCCGACAAGTCTGTCTCCTCTTGTCGATGCAGTGACAAGATAAGAATCATCGTATCTCAACTCACAGGAAATACCATCATACTTCAGTGTCGCATCATACTCTTCCACTCCATATTCCCTGTGCATCTTCAAGAACCATTCGAGCAATTCATCATCATCGTATGCGTTCTCAATAGTCAACATCGGATAACCGTTCGGATGTTGAACCTTACCGAACTCCTTTCGAAGGTCTGAACCGACACGTAGAGTCGGAGAGTTCGAAAACACCTTGGAGTTCTGTCTTTCGAGTTCCTGAAGTTCCTTCATCTTCAAGTCGAACTCCGTGTCGGTAAATTCCGAAGTTTTGGAATCATAATAAAGTCTTGATGCGGCATCAAGTCTGTCGGTAAGTTCCTTCTGATATTGCAATCTATCTTCCATTTAAGATTATTCTTCAAGTTTTATCATCTTCAGTCCCTGTAAAAGCAACACATAACTGAAAACCGTAATTGGATTGATTTCGGGAAAATCTTTCTTGAGTTCTCTTTCAATAAACAAAATGTCAGTATTCTTATCACTGTTGGATTCATCGGAAAGCAACTCAACTATCTTACGACAACATCTGACATCATCCTCACTGAGTTTCTTTGAAAGAAAATCCCAAAGGAACGAACGGCGTTCTTCTTCATCCATGTTCTGAAGTTTCTTGAGCCATTCCTCAAATCCTTCATCGTAACCGTCGTCGACAGTACTGAAAATATTGGAAACGATTTCTTCGTCAGATTCCTTCTTCTGTTCTTCCCTTACTTGCGGAGAATCCAAGAAGAGACCGTTCATTTTTAATTCTGCCATCTTTTTTACTCAACTGATAGGAATTGAAGTTTAAGGTTCATCTTCTAATTCATCTTTCTCGCATTCTTCATCGAAAATTCCCAAATCTTCGTTTTCATCCTTTTTGTAAGGATAATCATCGATATCGATACACTCTTCTTCGAGGAACTCGAATAGACTTGAATAACCGAGGTCCTGCCATCCGTAACCCTCGCCTTCACTGTCAACGAAGTACTCAAATGAATCGACAATGGAAGCGGCAACCAACTTGAAGTTATCAAGAATGTCAGGTGAAGAGAATCCTGTCAGAACAAGTGGACGGATATTGACACCACGGAACATATAAGTCTTATTCGGCTCATTTGCGCGTCTTGCGGCAATGATATTACCGGTCTTGCGGTTGTAATTGTCTTCACTGTGCAACTGTGTCCAAGCAACACTCAAGGTATAAGTACCGTCATCAGCCTTCTTGACAATACCGACAACCGTAATCTTACAGCACTTGAAATCCATATTATACTCGATATCTTCCGTAATTTTATCACTGCGGAAAACATACAATTTCTCACAAGAGTCTTTGATATCCTGCCATTCCTTACATGTCTCCTCCTTGATTGTCTGTAGGAACTGTTTACGATTTTCTTTTACCGAACGAGCGTTTTCGATTCGCTTCTCAATCTCAACTTTTTCCATATTATTTGAATTTTATGTAATTTGACTTAAACCTTTTATCTTCAAATCCTCTTTTTTATTAAATGGTATTCAAACCATTCTCAAGGATTTCGATACAAAGGTACGCACTATTTTCCAAACTACCAAATTTTCCTCGAAAAATTAACATTTTTTAGATAAATATGACATGAAAACACTGTTGAACATCTATAAAAAATACAATAAAGGTCTTCTTGAATCTTTCACAAGAAAAACAAAGGGCACCGATTCTGAAGGATTGGTATCGAAATCGGACCGTATGGTCATTAACAAGAAAGAATATTTGAGAAACCTCATTCTTTCACATTCAAACTTCTATGACCAAAGAACAGATTCCAAAGGTATCAATTTCGGTCATACTTTTCAGATGACAATGATTTCCTCACAAAGTAAAAGAACAATCAATGTCACAATTGTTTCGTACTGTCCATATAAATACAAGAAAGGCGAAGAAGTAGTATTCTATTCATCTCCTTTTTCGAGACCGACTTCCTTCTTGAATATCATCCGTGGAATGAGATTGGAAAACGGAGAAAATGAAAATGACATTCTTGAAACAGTATATGAGCAACTCATAGAAAAAATAGAAATTAAAGTGAAACTTGATTCATTAAATAAAGTTTCCGAATCATTCACCAAGAAAACAAAAGGTACCGACAATAACAAACTTTTGGACAAAGCAGATGACATGGTCGATGAAATTCGAATCAAAAGACTTGTTAAAGAATTGTGTTCATTGATTGAAAGATTCGGAAAAAAATCTTCAGGAAGTTTTCATTTCAAATTCAACACCAAATCACCAAGTACTTTGAAAAGACTTCCGACTTTCGACAAGTTTCCGTATTTCGATGATTTCAATGCCACGCAAGTATGGTTACATACAGATTTCAAGAATCCTGATGACCGATTGCAATTCAACATCCTTAACCACAACATTTATGTTTCGATACCTGAACTTATAGAAATGTTCGGCACAGAACAAGTTATAAGACTTCTTGAAGAAAGTATCTCTATTATCAAGGAAATCGAAAAGATAAAAATGGAATTGAAACGAATAGGCACAGAAGATTTTTTACAAAAATATTTCAAAGGAAACAATTAAATGAAATGATTTGTTTCAATCTATGAAAATTGAACAAAAAATAGTTAATTGTTTCAAAATATATTAAAATTGTTTATTTTTCAAGTTTTTCATTCAAAATCCTCTTAACTAATGAAAATTTTTCAGGGGGATTGAAAATTGGGATTTTTGATGAAAATCTTTAAATTTTAGAAAATTTTCCAGGGGGCTTAGAAATCCCCAATTTCCACTAAAAATCTATAAATTCTAAAAATTTTTCCAGGGGGCTTTCTAACCTTCAAATTTCCTTCTTAATGTATAAATTTATATAAGTATTCATTTTTCTGAATTTCTCACAAAGAATTTTATAACGATTTTGAGTTTTTTCTTAAATTTCGGTGTTAAAAATTCATAAATTTTCACAACTTTTTTGTAAGTCATTGAAAATCAGTTAGTTTTTAACTCAAAATTTTTTCAATTTCTTTTTGAATTTTTTGCCAATCCACCACGATATATTCTTTTCCGTTATCAGTATTAGTCATCTTCATCAAAGGTGAACCAAGATTTTTATCGTCGATGTTAAAGTCTCCGATGACTTTTCTTGAACAACCGAAGTCTCTGATAAGTTCAAGATTACGTTCGTTATAGACGAAGTCATTGACAGCATCCAGACGAATACCGTGGTCTTCAAACCATTTCTCTGCAAGTCTGAGTTGGTTGTTGGTGCGACAGGTCCAGAGAATAATCTTATGACCTTGTTCTTGTAGTTTCTTTAATGTTTCCGCTGCGTAAGGAACATCAGGACCGACACCGGGAAAATCCTCAAGTGCGCAAGTGTTGTCGAAGTCGATTGTGAAAATCTTTGTTTCTTTTGACATGTTCAGAGTTTATTTTTTATAAGGAATATTGTGCGTAATTTCGATGCCTCTCTTGGAGAAATGGACGAAATCAAATTTAAGATAACCGAAGAAGAGATTTGGAGACAATGCAAGTTTTTTCAGTTCTTCTATCTTGTTCCAAGGATAAGAAACCTTGGACTCTCCATGTTTGATATTCCATAGACTTCTCAAAACCTTCTTTATTTTCGTTCTGGGAGAGTTTCTCCTCCAAAGTGGTATAAGTGTCCGTATGGACAAAGAAATCTTCTGAGAACGCATTTACGGAAGTTTCCGAATGTTCAAGAAAGAATCGTTCGGATACAGGTTGTTTCTCGAACTTTGTCGTATAGGTTACGAGATACAGTCTTGATGTATCGTTTTCATATATCATAAATTTCGTTTTTGGTGCAAAGTTAAAGGTTTTTCTTCATTTCACCAAAAGAAATAAGGAAAAACCTTTGTGATTTAACTATTTTTATGAAATTATGTTGATTTTCATCCTCGAATTCAAATAGATTTGCTCCTTGAGGGATTGCGAATACGACTTTTTTGAATCCGTAATCGTAGGTTTCCAAAAGCTCTTTGAAGATTGAAGCGACCATCGTAGGAGGGTTTTCGAAGACACCGCAACCGAATGCTCCGAGAATCGGACATTCCACATTGTTATGTGCCAATACATCCAAGACGAACCTGATTCTATTGAAGACGATATTGCGGTATTCAGAAATACGTCTCTCTGTCAGATAGTCTTTCGTTTTCTTGGATTCACGGTAATCAGGAGCCGCACAGGTAATCACATCACAGATACGATAAGTCTTTTTGCCAATGTAATTGGGGAAGACGATGTTTGGTGAATAGATTGCCCAATCTTCATACAATCCTTTATTGGTATGTTTGATGTTGTATTCATAATCTTCCTTGAATTTCTTGTTGCCGATAGATTTGAAGAGCGTGCTTGCGATACAAACAGATTCTTCTTGCGCAATATGCACTCTTCCCTTGTGTCTTGAAACCGAACCTCCCGGATTACAGAATGAGGCGAAATTAAGAAGTGCGGTCTTCAGACCTTGATTTGCGTATACCTGTATCGCAGCATCAGATGTCAAAGGTACAATTTTAATCTTTGGGTGGACTGAAAAACTTTGAAATTCTTTGTCAACGACAGGGACTTCTTCAAATCCGTCTGTCTTTAGAGTGTTTCTTCTATAGGTTTTGGAGGAATTGATTGAGATTTGTACTTCTTCTTTAAATTTGGAAGCAGTTCCCTCAATCATTTCCATTGATTTTGCTCTGTCAACGTATGCCATAAAATTTTGATTTAATCCCAGAAATTTTTACAACCGATATGGTCATATTGTGTCAAGTAATCCACTTTGTCTTTGAACGGACATTCATCTTTTTGGAAATAATCACAAGCTCCGCAAAAAGATTCCCAATCCTTATTCAAGAACAATTCTGTATCTTCTTCGTCCATTTGTTGTAAGTCTTTGGGGTATTTTTTGCGTTTTTCGATAAAATTCTTGTACTCTATTTTGATTGCCTTGGATTTGCGGTG
>NFZD01016445.1_pt1 | contig 96328 bp, 145 predicted proteins | sample 1095381 | NCBI WGS metagenome assembly NFZD01 (sample SAMN03609891, study PRJNA323583) | gut metagenome | isolation source: feces | host: Rattus norvegicus | place: Denmark: Riget | collected 2013 | reverse complement strand
TGTGGGAATTGCTGGAGGAATATCCATAATTTTAATAGGTGGAATTAATAATTATATCTCTTGGGAAATTCCACTGTTCTATCAATCCATTATAGGAAGTAGTATTGTTACATTTATTGAACTTATTATAGGATTGATAGATAGATTTTTCTTACATATCGGTATGTGGGACTATAGTAATATCCCACTAAATTTTATGGGTATTATTTGTGTTCCATTTTCAATCGCATGGGTTGGCATAAGTTTAATAGCGATTATTGTATCTGATGCTTTTGAATACTATGTCATCCATGAAGAAACACGACCTTATTATAAAAGTATTTTCGGGCACGTTCTATTTATGCTGCCGGAACGAGAATGTAAATCTGAATAATAATTTAGAGATTTTGGAGTCAGCTTAATCGCTGGCTCTTTTATTATGCAAGGAGGTATATGAATGAGTATTTCTTTAATAAAAAATATACTTACAAGAAATGACTGCTATAAAAGCGGACGTACTATTAAGCCAATCGGTATGCAACTTCATACAATTGGCACAGCTCAGAATACTGCAAAATCTTTAGCTGAATATTGGAATCAGTCTGGTATTTCTGCCTGTGTACATTATTGCATTGATGCAGAAGTTCCGGATAAAGTGTTACAGTTTTTGTCTGACACTACAAGAAGCTGGGCAGATGCAGGATTTGGAAATAGTAATTTAATAACTGTAGAATTAATGGAATCCGACTTCATGAGATATACCGGAGGTTCCAATTATATAATTACAAATGAAACAAAATTTAAAGCCGATGTAACTCGTGCTTATAATACTGCCGTAAAATTCTTTGCCATGAAATGTAAAGAATACGGGTGGAATCCGCAAGCAAAATTACCAAACGGTCTTTATGTCGTATCTTCTCATGATGAAGGACGTAGAGCAGGTGTGTCTTCTGGTCATGTAGATCCTACTCATATTTGGAATAAATATGGTTGGACTATGGACAAATTTAGAGCGGATGTAAAAGCTGCCATGGGTGGATCTATTAACGTAGAGGAACCTATTGAACCAAAATATTACCGTGTAAGAATAAGTTGGGCTGATGAAAAGAGCCAGATTGGTGCTTATGAAAAATTAGAGAACGCAAAGGCCAATTGTCCTGTCGGGTATTCTGTTTTTGATGATAATGGAAAGGCTGTATATACTCCAGAGGTTTACGGAACACAGACTTCTGAATTTGCATCTTTAACTGAAATACAAGCAACAAATAAATTGTTGGGAATTTGTAAAGAAGTAGCAGTTAAACATAAATTATTCCCATCAGTTGCTACAGCACAAACGGTTCTTGAATCTGGTTACTGTAAAACAGAGCTGGCAATTAAAGGAAATAATGTTTGTGGAATGAAAACAAGTCTTTCTGGCAATACTTGGCCTAATTCTACTTGGGATGGGAAAAGTAAGGTGAATATTAGAACTGCAGAACAGAAACCAAACGGATCTGTATATTACATTTATGCAGATTTTAGAAAATATCCTTGTATTGAAGATTCTGTTGCAGATAGATGTGCTTATATTTTAGGTGCTAAAAATGGTTCAAAACTTCGATATGAAGGAATTACGAATTGTAAAAACTATAGGGAACAAATTACCTTGATCAAAAACGGTGGATATGCTACCGATGTATCTTATGTAAATAAAATCTGTGGAATTATTGAACGATTTGGATTGGATAAATATGATCACTTGGTATTCTCTTCTACTGAACCGGAAACTCCACAAATACCAGAACAACCAGAAACTCCTATTGTTCCTTCTGAACCTGAAAAACCTTATCGTGTTGGAACTGGATGGGAAAATGGTAAATGTGTAAATCAGCATAATGCTTTTGATATTCTTGCGAATGCCAAAAAAGATGCTGATACAGCTTCTAAATCTAAAAAGAAAACTTATTATGTATTTGATAAGAGTGGAACTATTCTTTATAAGGCAAAATATACTTCTGAAAACGCCGTATTTGCCCCATATTCAATTAAAACACTTACACCTAACCTGCGTATCAGAAAATCTCCAAACGGTCAAATTTGGACGGAAAACGGCGTTGAAAAGCATACTGGTATTAATGTGCTTACTATTGTAGATGAAAAAGAGGTGAATGGTGAAATTTGGGGACTCTTATTGGCATATAAAAAAGAATGTAATGGATGGGTTTGTTTAAGCCCTGAATATGTAAAGAAAGTTTGAGGTGATAGTATGGCTAATAATCAAAAAATAATTGATAGTGCTTGTTCTTGGGCTATTAAAATTGCAAACAATAATTCCCATGGTTATAATAACAAAGGAGACGGATGGGGAAAGAACGGAGATTATAACTGTATCGGTTTAGTCATGACTGCTTTTAATCAGGCCGGGTTAAATGTAGGTAGCTGTCAGATCTTCAATATGCCTGGTCGGCTATTATCTAAAGGATTTAAAGAAATCACAAAATCTGTAAACTTTAAAACAGGTGCTGGTCTAAAAAAAGGGGATGTTGTGTTTTATCTTGATAAGACTGGTAAACACGGCCATGTAGAATTATTTATAGGTAATGGAAAATTAGTTGGAGCCAGAGCTGATTATGATGGTCGTAGAGGTGATAGTTCCGGAAATGAAATTGCAGTAATAAAATATATGAATATGGGATGGCAGAGAGCATTTAGACTTCCTGTTGCTCCTACTCCTGCTCCAGCACCTGATCCTGTTAAATATAAAGTTGGGACTGGCTGGAAAGATGGAAAATGCGTAAATCAACACGGAGCATTTTCTAATCTTGATAATGCTAAAAAAAATGCTACTGTTGCAATGAAAGATAATAAAAAGACTTATTATGTTTTCGATCTTAAGGGGAATAAAGTATATACAGCAACATATAATAAACCAGCTACTCCCACCACTGTATATACTAAATTTACTGTATTTGCCGGATCTTTTACTGTAAAGGCCAATGCTGAAAAAGTACACAAAAAACTTTCAAGCGCAGGTATTGCAAATTTTATCAAAGTAGAAGAGAATTACTATATTGTACAGGCTGGCGTATTTAGCAAGGAAGAAAATGCGAATGAGATGGTAAAAAAAATAAAAGCTCTTGGAATTAATGCAAGAGTTGAAAAATCTTAATAATATCTTTTTGTTATGTATTGAAAAAACAATAAAAATGTAGTAAAATACATAAATAGAGGGTGACTGCTGGTAACAGCCACCCAATATGCTACCGTAAAGCAAGACGGTTGGCCTGAAATTTATAATGTTACTTAAAAAAGTAATCGTCACAAATTTGTTAGGTTCGGACGATTACTTTTTTGTACTTTTCCCGACATAGTATCCTAACATAAAAGACACTGTGCAAAATGTTGCAACAATTTCTATTATATCATGTACCATGCCAACTAACTGGAATTCCATACATAAAAGTCCCCCCTTCCTAGATTCTCGCTGACGATTGTTGACGAGTTTCTATGTAAACAGGGCTTGTACTCCCTGGCTGGAGGCTAACCGTCCTACCGTACTTTAGTAGCACATTAATATTATACTTTCATTGTAATATTTTGTAAACAAGAAATTTTAGCACAAAAAAATAAGGGTATACCCGGAGATTAAATCTCTTGGTATACCCATTTTTTTACCTTTTATTCTGCGTCAGAAGTTTCTTCTTCTACTTCTTCATATTCATTTTCTTCATCATCTGTTTCCGCACATTCACTTTCTTCCATATTAGAAGATCCATTTTCAAGCATTGCTTTAACTTGTTCAAAACTCAAATTTTTAGATTTAATAAGTTTGATAATTTCTTTATTTTCTTTTTCTCTTTCTTCTTTTTTCTTTTCATTAATAGCTGTATCTAATTGAACTTTCAGTTTTTCCTTTTCTTCTTTTAACGCATTAATTTTATCTGTATATGAATTAATTTTTTCATCAATGATGGAGATTTTGCTTTCGATAACTTCTAATTGTGAACGTCTTTTTATTCCTGCTTTACATGCCATTATCAATACCTCCTAAATAGATTATTAATATAATCATATTATAAAGCAAGAAGTGATCAATGTAAAGATAAATTTGATTTATATTTTTAAATAAAATAATAAAGTTTGGAATCTTGTTTATTAACAGCTTGAACTCATTAATTGGCTCATAATCAATTTTTTATATTAAGACAGATATTTATATGTATAAAACTTTAATTCTCGTATTTGGGCAAATTAAAGCCTTGTACATATAAATATAGTTATTTCTTTGATAAAGCTTTGAGACACAAGATAATGTTTTTATTAAAATAATTCCATTCCCTGTTTTCTACTTGTGCCTAGATTGCTAAAGAATATATATACTCTATGGGCATTTTGTGTCCACTAAAACTGCGTAATTCCCTGTAAAATACAGTGTGTTGTCTGGGGAACATTTTTAAAAAAATGTTATCCGGACAACCTTTTTTATTTTCGTCATAGAAGAAAGTCCGATTTTCCCCGTGGTTGACATAAAAATTCAATGTTGCTTTTTTATTTTCAGTGGGTGTTATCATTATCTTATCAATCAAATTCTCAACAATTTTGCGATTTATGTCGGTTTCGTCTATACCTGAAAACTGTCTTATCTTGTTAGATACGGCATTCAATTTCTTTTGAACTGAGTCTACCGCTTCCGGCTTTTCAGACAACTTATCTATTCTTTCCTCTATAATTGTCATCTGATGATTAAAGTCTGAATTTCTTCTCAGAAATTCTTCATCTGATATAGACCCACTAAGATTGTAGTCTAAGATTTTGTCCATTTTCTTTTTTATGTCATCAATTTTTTTCTGAAGCTTATTTATTTCTTCTGAATGATCTTCCGGATTCATGACTACATCTTTATATAATTCTATATATTTCTCTGTTATATCATCCATGATATCTGCTGATTGATTTATTAAATTTGCAATCATGATTTTCAGTTCTCTTTCAGATACTCCAAATGATGAACAGTTTGAAGCTCCATTTTTAATTTTATAGCTACAAACCCACTTTGGATCTTCTTTACCTCTAATCTGATGTTGTTTCATCCAATAAGGTGCTCCATCATTAGCACAGAATATTTTCCCAGTAAAAAGATTTTGACTTTTGAAAGATGTTCTTCTATCTTTAATTGCCTGGCTTCTTTCTTCAAAATATTTATTTGCCAATTCCCATGTTTTTTCGTCAACAATAGCCGGAACTCTACTGCCATCATCTTTAAACATATTCCATTCATCTTCCGGAAGAAATTCTTGCTGTTTTGTAAACATATCTACGATTTTGACTTTTCCTCCGGCATACCAACCTTTATACTTAGGATTCCGAATGATATGATTAATTACACCCCGGTCAATTTTTCCACCTTTATAATTCCTATAGCCCATGTCCCATAACAGCTTTTCAATTTTAGGTGTTGTCCAATCGCCCGTAGCATATTTTTCAAAAATCATTTTAATCATCGGAGCTTCTTCTTCGTTGATTGTCAATCGCCCATGTTCTTTGTTGTATCCATATAATCTTGAGTTTCCAAGAACAACTCCATTTTTTATTGCCTGTGCATGTCCAAAACGTACTCGACTAGAAAGTTTTCTTACCTCATCCTGTGCAACACCTGCCATTATAGTAAGTCTGAATTCACTATCTTCGTCAATCGTATTAATGTTATCATTTTGGAACCATACACATACTCCATATGAAAGAAGTTGTCTTGTGTACTGAATACTGTCCAGTGTATTTCTGGCAAATCTCGAAATTTCTTTAGTAATGATAAGGTCAAATTTTCCTTTTTTTGCATCCTGTATCATCTTTTGAAATTCTTCTCTTTTATCTACATGTATGCCAGATATTCCATCATCTACATATCCACCAGAATTTTTCCATTTTTTATTTGCACCAATAAATTCTTCAAAGTGCGATTTCTGGTTAAGGATAGAATTCTTTTGCTCCTCCTTGTCTGTACTGACTCTTGCGTAATACACAACTCTTAAATCTAAATCATAAATAGATTTAGTTCTTAATGTTTGACGCACATTGTAAATGTTCATAGTTACCTCCCACCTGAATGGGAATGGAATTATTACCTATATTATATAATCCATTTTAATTTGAATCAACATTCCCAATCATTTTATTTCTTGATATTATTTCCATTTCTATTTTCTCCTTAGTATCTTGATCTATTTCTCCAGATTTATATAATCGTTCATTAAAGATCAATAGAATTACACTTTCTATACTCATATTCATCACCTCTTCTAAAGGCTTCCCATAACATTAATTCTTTAATCCTTTGTTTAATATAGAATGTTATTATAATTAAGCGGACACCATTTTTTGATGTCCGCATTTTTTTACTTCTAACACCCACCCATCATAAAATCAATCAGGCGGTTGATATCATTCTGATTATAAGCAACCAATTCCAATTCCGGAATTTCATCTCCATCAGAGAATATTTTTGCCAAACTAAAATACTGACTTAATTTTGATTTTAGATTGATACGCAAATCTTCTCCAATCAGCTCTACTTTTCCTTCACAGCTATCAATTACTTTAAATAATCCATCAATGTTTTCTATATTTTTTAATTTCATAAATTTTAATCCTCCTCGATAAATACTTTATTTTATTCCTGTGTGTCCAAAACCTCCGGCTCCACGTTCAGTTTCATCTAAATTTTCAACTTCAATAAAATTAGCCGGAACATACGGGAGTACGATCAACTGAGCAATTCTATCACCATGATAGATTGTTCTAATTTCGTTACTATCATTATGTAACGCTACCTTCACTTCTCCACGGTAATCTGAATCCACTGCGCCAACACAATTAGCAGGACGCAGATTTTCCTTGGCTGCCAATCCGCTCCTGGCAAAAATACCTCCGAATGTTCCATCCGGAAGAGCCATGGAAATACCAGTTCCGATAACTACTGTTCCGTGAGGTGCAATTTGAGCAAAGTCAATTCCTTCATTCATACAAGCGTACAAATCGTATCCTGCTGCCTGTTCTGATCCTCTTGTTGGAATTTTAGCCCTTTCATTTAAGACTTTAATATGAACAGGTATTTCTTTCGTTTTAGTAACATCTTTATCTTTCACTTTTCTTTTCCTCTTTCTTTTAATTTCAATACTTTTTTCTTTACCAAACTATCCATAAATTTATTGAAATTTTTTACTACTTCCTCATATACCAAATTATTGTGTCGTGTCTCCGGATTATAAAATGGCACATAAGTATCGGAATTTTCATTTGTAACATTTATAACTATGTAACCATCTGATTTATCAATCAAGATATTCAGCCGGATTAAATCTTTGTAAAGATATTTATTAATCGTATAGTGATCTGTATATGAACGAAAGCCAGCCGATATAAATTCTTTTTCCGTTACTCCATCTGGTACATAATATTCTTTTGGTTCTATCATCTTATTCTCCTATTCGTTTGAATAATTGTGGGGGAAATTACTCCCCCCAAAACTTAATCACATTTACTGTAGCCACACTGTTTACAAGAAATACATCCACCTTCAAATATTAATTCTGCTCCACATTCTGGGCATGGATTTTTTACAGTGTTGTTTGAAACAACTTTTTTGTTGACTACTTTATTTTCTACTTCTACTTCTTCCTTTTCATCTTCATAGCCAATTTCATCTTGCATTTCTAAATACATATCAAGCAACGCATATCCGACTGCACTTGGACAACAATTACCTTTACTTGTATCATGCTTAGTTGCTGTTCTAGTAACATATGAGGGACATGCCATACAACTATTTAACTGGTCTACAATACTATAGACATCAATACCACCTCTTGCACAAAGAGATATTAAACGTGAAATAGCTGCTAAGTTAGATTGACATCCTCCTGTACTACCTTTAGATAAATACGTTTCTAACAATTCACCATTATCAGGGTCAAAGAATGAGGCACAATGTAAAGATCCACATCCTGTTGTTAAATGTCTCTCTTTTCCTATTGTATTGTTATCAACTTTGATAATCATCCCACGTTCCAGCTTAGATTCGTCTTTTAAAATTTCTTCATCTGAAGTATTATCAATTTCTTCTTTTTTGGTTGAATTTGTACTTAGAATACCTGTTCTCTTACACCCATCACGGAAAATGGTTACTCCTTTGAGTCCTTTTTCCCATGCACGCATATAAAGTTCTTCTACATCTTCAACTGTAAAACTATTTGGTACGTTTACTGTTGAACTAATTGATGCATCAATATGCTTCTGCCATATTGCCTGCATATCAATTCTCTCTTTGTAATCCAAATTTTGTGCTGTTACAAAATAATCTGGAAGGTCTTTATCGTCTAAAATATTATTTTCATCCATATATTTTTTTACAATTGGAGTATAGATTTTATAATATTCATCGTGTCCATGGAGAGATTCTGTTTTTCGTTCGTAATAATTAGAATATATAGGTTCAATTCCTCCTGAAACCCCAAAAAGATTAGATAATGATCCAGTTGGAGCAATCGTAAGTAATTGAGAATTATATAGTCCATTTTCTTCAAGTGCTTTTTTAGTGATATCAGTAATATTTTTTGATAACCAGGGGGATTGTAAAATAGATTCTTTATTATATTTAGGATATGTATTATTTATTGATGCTAATTTTGTAGATGTGTAAATTGCTTCATCGGCCATAGTAAAGCCAATCATGTCACAAAGATCAATAGCTTCCTTACTTCCATATCTAATTTTTAACTTAATTAATAGATCTGCTAGACCAAAAATTCCGAGTCCAATTTGTCTCCAGTCTCTAACTGATTCTTTTTGCTCTTGTAATGGATGAAGAGGTAATCCTTCATCTAAAACTTCATTTAAAGCAATTACTGCACAATGAACAGTTTTCCGGAATTCGTCAAAATCAAATGTATTATATGTTGTTGTAAATTCAGATAAGTTAATACTACCCAGTAAACACGATCCGCCTTTCGGAAGGGGCTCCTCCAAAATTATTATCATAAAGGCTTTTTATCCTTTATTTCTGGAAATTTCTTTCATACTTAAATGATAGGCGTGAAATCATTTAAGATACGTCTGTCAATTCAGACCAGTTTAGCGTACATTTTCTTTGGAATTATTAAATATTTTTTAACTTATCTTATTTTTTGTTGTTTATTGGGTTTTCTATTTTAAATATAATCAGTTTATTCTATCTTTACCAATTATACTTCCAAAGTCCCGTACTCTTGGATGGATTATTGCTAACAATATCGCTCACCACCTACGCGTTACAATCCTCTATGTTGTAGTAGGATCTCGGTATTCCACAAATGATCAAAGTCAAGAGGGTTCACCGATTTTACGAGATGTTTTACTTGCGCCCAAGATCCCAAGCACAAGGATTAGTTCCTGCGTAATGAAAACTATCATCACAACTAAGTAAATTCCAATTTTCAATTCTGTCCCAAAATAATATTCCAGGCTCTGCATAGTCCCAATTCATTTCACAGATTTTATGGAAAATTGAATAAGCGTCTACTTCTTTGGTAATTGATTCTCCTGTTTCTAATCTAGTAAAAGTTAAAGTAAAGGGTTGTTTATACTTTACTGCTGCCATAAATTTATCTGTAATGCGAATAGAAATATTTGCTTTTGTTACTCGACTTAAATCGGATTTAATATTAATAAATTCTTCTAAATCAGGATGTTCACAGGACAAGGAAATCATTAAAGCTCCTCTACGATTATTTTGACCTATTAATCCTGTAATCAAAGAATATAAATCCATAAAACTCACTGAACCAGTCGTTGTTTTAGCTGCATTTCTTACAATGGCACCTCTAGGAGCAAGATTACTAATATCAATTCCACAGCCTCCTCCATAACTGTATGTTCTAGCTAATTTACTGGCACATTCAAAAATTGATTCTATAGAGTCTTCTGGTGGACTAATTACATAGCAGTTTGAGTATGTAGTTTTTTCTCCATATTTATTAAGTCCTCTATTAGATAAAATCCTTCCACCAAATAAAAACTTCTTTTCCTTAATTAATCGCTTCAATTCTTCATTACCACCAGAAACACGATCTAACCATTCGTCAAATGTCTCATTTTTGTACCGATATTTTTTCTCCCAAATATCAATACCAAGTGTATTATCTTTTCCTAACCATTCTTGTACAGTCATATAAAACCTCCTTTGTTATCTTCTAATCTCTCCGGCTCCACCATCTCTACAAACAATACATTGATGTGAACAAGGTGAGTCAGAATGATTTGGAACATGAATTATTTTTTCAATAATATATTCCCTATCTTCGTTTTCAAATTTTATGGTAATAAAATCGTCTCCCATTCTTTCAAGAGTTCTTATCAACTCTCCACTTGTCATAATACAATTACCTAAACTCAATTTTATTCTTCACCTCCTTGTATTAGATACTCACGAATTTCCATGAAATCATTCATTCTCTTGCCATTCCAATTAGAATTCCATGGATAGATTTTTCCGAAACATACCTTTTCGGCTGCATTAGAGGTGAACAAATATTTACTTAAATCATCGAAGAATATTGATCCATTCATGTCTATGTGGGATTTATCATCGAATTTATGAATATTGATACCAATAAATTCTACTTTCGGAAATTTATCAGCAATTAGAATTTTCTTTTGTGTAAGATTTGCATGTGTTCCAATAGATATAATTTTTACTGGATATATCTCTGACAGCTCATTAATCACACGATCTGCCCATGGCATTAAAGTAAGTCGTTCAAAAAATCTTGGCTGATTAAAATAATTTAACATTTGTTCATGCGTTGCACATTTACATTCATTAAAATCATATGTATTTATATCTTCTCCATTTATAGGCTCAAAATTTTCATAATATTTAAAATCCTCATTATATAAGGAAGTAATACATTGAACAGTATTTCCAATTACTCCATCAAAGTCAAAATTTACACTGGTGAAGGGCTTTTTAATCATTTTTATCACCACCTATAAATCTTAAGACTTTATTTACTACATCTTCCAAATCATATCCTTCGTTGTTATATACAATTCGATCTACTAATTGATATGTATTTTTAAAATCTTCATTATCGTGCAATACACGCCGATTTGCTTCATCATGATTATCTCCACGCTTAATAAGTCTTTTTTTAATTGTTTCTATGTTTGAATTTATATAGATAGAAATATGTGGTTTATTAGGATATGCTTGTAAAAAATCTCTATAGCCATCTGGAGTAAGAATTACAATTGTGTGATCGTCAGCTTTTTCAAAATCCTCTTTCGCTGATCCATAATACCAATCACCAACTTCTGTGTGATATACTTTATGTTCCAGAAAGAAACTGTTATCAATTTTGTCAAAAAATTCATCTTGTGATATAAAGTGATAAGTAATACCCTGTATCTCACCCGGTCGAATTGGCCGGGTTGTATAAGTAACCATTTTTTTATATCCGTAGTCGGATACCAATTTATTTAATATAGTGTCTTTTCCGCTTGCTGTTTTACCCAATAGTATTGTAAACATTTATCATTCCTCCTAAATTCCAAGCTCCAATGTGATTTGTGGCTTTATCGGATTGTAATTTGGCAAACTAAAATCGTCTATTGAAAATGAGTAAAAGTCATCAGATTTTGGGTTAAATTCAAGCATAAGATTGTCAAACTGATATTTATATATGATTCCATCTTCTACTTCTAAATTTGTTAGTCTACTCAGTAATTCTTTAGCAGCATTAATGTGTCTGTCATAAATCTGCTCATTTGCTACTATATGAGTAAATTGTCCTGGTTTATATCCAGTAGCTCTTGCAACCATAATCTGTAAAGCGGCATACTGAACTTCATTTACTCCACCTGCGCCAGAAGCAGTAAGCATATCTCCACTCCGCTGCATAAGCAGCATATCTAAATATTCTCCACGAACATTCCAGATTGTTTCATAACAGCAAGGTTTTAGACCATCAAAATCATTTTCTTTGAACACTTCTTCCTGCCACATAGAACAAATATGATATCTGCTATAAGGATTTTCTTTGATATCATTTAATACACGCTTATTGAATAGGTCATATTTATTTACAATGTATCCATAAGTATGTCCTATAGTTCCCGGATAGTTTTTAGACTCCCATTCATCCCAATAATTAATACCATATTTATTTTTTAACATATTAAGATCGGTACTCCGGTTCTGATAAATCCATAAAATTTCTTTGATCGCACTTTTCCACGCAATTGGCCGCAAAGTGCAAATAGGAAATTCTTTTGCCAAATTATATTGACGTACAACATGATTAACAAAATATGTATGCGCTGGAGTCCCATCTTTATAATGAGGTCTTGGATTTTCATCTTTTATTCCATTATTCAAAATATTATATATATCTCTACTTAATCTAAGATCAGCACTTGTCATTCAATTTCTCCTCTAATTCTTTTAACTTTACTGCAAATTTATTTATCTGTTCTTTATCATCCGTAATTGGTTCTACAATAATTTTTTTATCAAGCCCAATGGAACATATTCCAATGATTGATTTTGCATCTACAATATATCTTCCAAATTTACAATCTATATCCATGTCAAATTCGTTACATGATTTAACAAATTCGGCTGCTTCATCAAAATTATCAAATTTTATTTTAAATATCATACAAACTCCTTGTTTATTAATTTTATAAAATCATCTTCAGAAATAATATTTACCCCAAGTTCTTTTGCTTTTTTATTTTTACCGGAATTACTATCTACATCATTATTAATTAAAGCATAAGTATTTTTACTTACAGAACCAGAAACCTTACCTCCAAAATTTCCTATTACTTCTTTTAATTCATCACGATTTTTAAAATGATTTACGCTGCCAGTTATAACAAAAATTTTACCATTAAGAATGTTATTATTTTCATTATCCGAAGAAGTCTGTTTAAAATTGAGCTGATTTGCAAGTTCAAAAAACTCTTTTGCATGATAATTAAACCATTTATATAATGATGTTAACATTACATCTCCAAACCCATCTATCTGCCTACTAAAATTTACTTTAGAATTTAATGCGGTAACAAATGAATCATAATTTCCTTTATATAATTTACTAAGGGATTTACTTGCCGAATGGCCGATAAGAGGAATTGATAACGAATAAATAAATCTTTCCAGATTTGAATTTTTGCTTTTTTCAATATTTTCTAATAGTTTATCTGTAGATTTCTTCCCAAATCCTTCCAAATTGGATATTTTCATTCTATAATCATTTAATTTATAAATATCAGAAATTTCTTTAATCCATCCTAATGATATAAATTTACTTAATGTTGCTTCAGACAAACCATCAATATTTAAGGCATTTTTAGATACAGCATGACACATCTTTTTTAATAGCACACCGCTACACTTATCGTTAGTACAAACTAAAACAGAAGTCCCATTTTCATTTTCAATCTTTGTACCAGATCCACATATCGGACATTTATCCGGGACCAAAAACAAATTTTCACATCCATTATTCTTATTACAATTTTCATACACTTGAGGAATGATTGCATTAGCTTTATAAACCATAATAGTATCTCCGATATGAAGATTAAATGATTTAAAAATACTTACATTATGTAGAGAAGCCCGTTCTACGATTGCCCCATCTATTTCTACCGGATTGAATATTGCTGTAGGTGTAAGTATTCCCGTCTTTCCAATTGTCCATTCTACATCTTTTAATACTGTTTCATAAAGATCGTCCGTCCATTTATAAGCCATAAGATTTAATGGATGATGTGCTGTTGTTCCAAGAGATTTTCCATATTTTAAATCATTGTATTTATAAATTAGGCCATCTACAGGAATAGAATATTTTGTAGGGTCAAACAGTTTATTACTTCTCTGAACATCTTCCTTTTTGCTAATTGGTATATATTGTACAACTGGCATTCCAAGGCTGTCAGCATATTCATAATCGTCAACCAATGTATCATTTTTACTTCCTTCTACAATTTCAAAAACATAGTATTCCAATTCTCTATTAATTGCTACATTAGAATCAAGTTGTCTTAAGGTTCCTGATGCCAGATTACGAGGATGTGAATATGGAACCGCTAATCCATCATTAATACGATTAAAAGTTTCCCATGAAATAACGCATTCTCCACGAAACGTAATATCAATAGTATCATTTAGCTGAATAGGAAGATTAATACAATGCTTGAATGTATGTGTTACATCTTCTCCTACAGTGCCATTTCCCCGTGTAGCAGCTCTAAATAATTTTCCTTCTCTATATTCTGCCACAACTGTAAGACCATCCAATTTCCAAGACTGAACAAGCTCTTTATCTTTCATAAATTTTACAATATCATTTATATCTTTTGTTTTGTCGGCAGAAAGCATCGGTGTTTTATGTTCAACTTTCTTTAAGGTATTTATGACTTCACCCTGTACTCGCTGTGTTGGCGATCCGGTTAAAATATAACCGGTTGCATATTCAAGCTGAATTAATTCATCATACAAATCATCGTATTGCTTATCTGACATAACAGGGTTGTCTTTAACATAATACGCATAACCTGCGTTTCTTAACATCGAAACCAATTCTTTTATACGTTCATTTTGTTTTAATTCATTTAGATTTTCTTTCATCGTTATTCCTCTTCTTTTTCATAAATATATAGTCAATTATCCAATCAGATAAATCACATATTTTAAATAATGTAAATGAAATTCCTATCATTAAGAATATCAATTTAATCATATATCCAAATGGTGTATAAATAATTATTCCAGATATAACAAAAGGAAAACTAACTATAAGCAAAATGTTTATTATTGATTTAATCAAAATGTTTATTATTGATTTAATAATCTTTTCATCAAGCTTCATCATAATATCCTCACTATCTGTTCATATAAACAAACTGCTTTTTCATGATTGAAATTAGTGTTTTCATGCATGTGACCAAATAACCACTTATCATATTGTGTTTGTTCTTTTATTTTCTGTAAATAATCAGATAAAATATCTGACTTATATATTCCATAGCCACAGTCCATCTGCTTTAAAATAGATGTTGGAGGACAATGGGTAAGAATATAGTTTACTTCACAATTATACTTTGTAAGATTATCAAAACCTGTTTGCATTTCTTCTTCAGTTGGTAATTCCTCTTTCCACCATGAAACATGATTAATTCGGAACATCTTATCGTCCTTATACCATTGTTTTATCGTTTTCTTATCGTTTGGTTCCAATATTCCATCTCGAATATCATGACTGGAAGCTCCTCCAAATGTAAAGAAGCGTTTTCCTTCTATATTAAACACCTGACCACGGCATAAATGTATCACAGATGGGCGAATGAAATTCACATTTCCTCCGTTCCACGTTTCTATAGGCATGGCATTTAATAGGTCATAATTATCATGATTTCCTGTAATAAATAGTGTCGTAAATGGCTTTTCTTCCAACCAGTCTAAATTTTTTGCCTCTTCTTTAGAATTGTCCCAAATACCAAAATCTCCTAATACTATTACTAAGTCTTTTTTAGTTAGATCTTTTTGCTCCGGAAAGCTCCATTTATTCAATCTATCAATCCATCTTGCATGTGTATCTCCTGTTACAAAAATCATTCTTCGTATTCCCAACTTTCTAAATATTCTTTTCCTATATCAACTACTCTTGCATCACTGATATTCCACAAAAAATCATCAAACATAATTTTTATCATATCTTTTTCTGATAGTCTATCTAATAGTAATGGTCTAATATTTTCTGATTTTCTTCTTAACTGTTCCTTATGTTTTTTAATTTCATTTTCATAATCATAATCTTTTTTCATAATCATTTACATTATTTCCAAATTCCATTCTTGAAATTATCATCCACATATTCTTGTTTTATTACATATACTTTATTATCACATCCATTACATATTCCATAAATGAATTTTCCATCATATTCTTTATGAAAGCAATTACTTCCACATGTAGGACAACGATCATCACTGTAATATGTCCATAATCTTTCTCCATTATAATAATATTGTTTTGTGTTTGGAGATGGTCTATTTAATTCCTTTTTCATAATTTCACACGCCAATAATTGTGCCTCCTTTATTGCATCTCTAGCTTTCTCTTTTCCATTAAACCCACCATAATATTCTATCTCTGTGATCTTATCAAAAGAGGTATCATGATGTAAAATTTTAATCGCAGTTTCAATATCCAATTTTATTCTCCTTTATCTCAAATAATTTTTTAAATAATATTCAAAATATCCTCTTATAAAAATTCCCGAAAATTTATTGTTTGGCATGAAGATTATCGGAGTATTATATTTATGCCAAAAGCTATGAACAGAAGCCCAAAATGATTTTTTATTATATTGAGTATTATAATGACCCATTACCAAATCACCGTAAGAAGCATTTTCTAATAAAATAACTTTTGTTTTCGGGGCGAGAGCAAGCTCTTTTTCAATCCTGTCTCTCTCCTTCGTCAAGTTTCCAGAAAGTTCTTCTAATGATCCCTTTCTTTCTACGACAATCTCCTTATCAAAAAATATATCTCTTGGAATATTAAGCGAATCATTTTGTGGTATCATAAATGAATAATCTCCATAATTTAATGCCTTTTTCTTATGAAGAATATTTTTTTCATCCCAGTAATCAAGAAGATGTTGATTATTCTTTTCTCTGGTATCAACTAATATTGTCATTGATTTTACCAACTCTTCTAATTCTTTATCTGTGTATTTATATTTATCTAACATTATCTAACAAAACTCCATTTTTTTAAAATTAATTCCTTGTCTGTTTTATTTTGCTGCCATTCCCCATTCTCATCTTTAAACCATTTATTTTCATCAGAAGAATCTATAATTTTTATAATGTCTCCTTTATTAATCGGAGCCTCATCATATTTTGGTCTTTTTACTTTTACTATTTCAATTTCTCCATTGCATAATATGTATAATGTCAATTTTGGATTTTTAAATTTACATTCATATTCTTGAACAAAGGCATATTCTGGAGATAGATGTTCTACTTTAGTTTGTATATAACCAAGATACTCTAATTCATTTTTTAATTTTTCATTTAATGAAATATCTTTTTCCGGTAAGTTTTCCCAAATATCATATAAAGCTTTGTCATAATCAAATTTTCTATATTGTTTTTCACTTTCCTCTGAGTATTTTATAATGTAAGGCAAAAATTCTTTTTCAATATCTTCTTTTGAAAATTGTGACCGTTCATACAGCTTATCTATTATTTCAAGAAATCTTTGAATTTTACCAATACTTCCAAAATCATTAAAGTATCCAAGTTTAACAAGAATTTCTATCTTCTTTGAATTCAAACTTTTTATTTTCTTCAATTCTTTATAAAGGGTATAGAAGTTATCAAAACTCTTCTTCTGAGATAATTCATATAAATCATCCGCACACTTTTGACTCAAACCCTTTATTCCTAAAAGAGATGAATATATTACTTTATTCTCTTTATCTGATACAAATTTTCTATTGTCTGATCCAAATTTATATGTTCCTTCTCTTATTCCAAATGCTTTCAGCATTTCTTGTTTAATTAAAGAAACCTTATCTTTATTGCCTTTATCCGAATAGTGCTGAAGCATAACCTCATAGAACTCATAAGGATAATTCGCCTTTTGCCAGGCATTATACAGAGAGTCTAACGCCATACAAAAAGCATGAGCAGAGTTAAATCCATATCCACATGAATCATCAATGATTTGCCAAACTTTTTCACTCATTTCTTGAGCTTCAATTTCTGATGAATTACTATCTTCTAATATTTTTTGTTTAAATCCCTCAATAAACCTCTTCTTTAAAGGTCTTACCTTCTCTGGATGTTTTTTTGCAATAGCTTTAATAATTCCATAACATTCATCAATCGGGAAACCAGCATAGTTCAAAGTATTCATTGTCTGTTCCTGATATAATATAAATGAATATGGAAATTCTTCAGTTTGAATGATTTTATCGAAAACAGGAATTCCGTAGTCAAATGGTTCTCTGCTTTCAAATTTAGAATACATAGATTTGAATGCTGGACGTATTGCCGCAATGAATGCAGTCAATTCAGAAATGTTAGTTGGACGATATTTCATTATTTTTTTAGTGGTAGTATCTTTTTCGCATTGGTTTAATCCAATGGTATACCCATTCGCATACAGATCCCAAACTTTTTGATCGTCTTTAACCTTTTCCATCAGTTCATTTACTGTAAAATGATCAATACCTATTCTTTTAAAAATTTTATCAATAAGAACAACCACATCTACTTTAAGCAAATCATTTTTTAAGAATTTATATTGTTCAGCAATTGCTCCATCTATTACAGTGGTTATATATTCTTTTTTTGTTGATTCACTTTTACATTTGATAAGACCAATTTCTTCCCGGATATTCCCACTATATAATAAGTAAGCACAAGGAGCTTTTTTCTTATCTGATATAATTCCCCAATAAGGTTCACTCTGTTTTACATATTCGTGATATTTTTCATCTACATAATCAAAAATGTTGATTTCATCTTTTTCATCATCGTCTGCGTATTTTAATGCTTCATCATATTTTCCTATCTGGTTTGAAATTTTATTCGCAATTTCAAAATCAAGCTTTTTTGCCCTCGCATATAATTTAAATGCTGACTTCTTTTTGAATGTTCCAAATGCTATCATAGGATAGGCGTGTCCACCGCTCCCATAAATTTCTGTCAAAACTTCATCCTGCGCCTCTGCAAAAATCTCTGGATTTCCAACGTTTAAATCCAAATCGGGTAAGGACTTCGTTTCCAAAATACGACTCTCGCTTATAAAGCGTTCTGGATATAATTTGATTGGAGATTTGAATCTATCTACTTTAGAAAATCCACATAATGTATTGGTAAAATATCCTACAGCAGATCCTCTTCCTGAGTCTGTAATAAGACCACCTTTTTCTAAAGCTCTTTGAACAATTCGATAATCAATCAGAGGATAATCTACCATCTTAGTATTTTTATATACATTTACCTCATTCTTAACACCTTCAAAGTATTTGTCATATTCCTCTTTCGGAACATTTTTCATATACTCCTTGAATTTTTTCGTGATCAATACACTATAAATTTTATTAGTTTCTTCCTGCGTTTTATCCGGATAAGCTTTTGGCAACTTTATATCTTTATTGAATTCAATATCTTCAAATGTAAGACAAATATCACTGTTATCCATAGCTTTTTGAATTTGTTCTCTTGTAAATATATCTTGCTCCATAAATCTATTCATAACAGTTTCATCATCTGGATAGTCCATATACCATCCTTCTTCATCTTCATATCTGATATTTTTAGCAGATAAAACATAATCTCTCTGATCAGCGTCTTCTGGATATATATAATGGCTATCTAATCCAACAATCATTTCAATTCCAAGCTTATCTGATATGTCTAATATTTTTTTATTCAGTTTTATTTGCTCCGGCGTATTATGATACTGAATTTCCAACATAAAATTGGAACCAAAGTGATTATGTAATTTATCTATGATATCTTCTATATCTTCATAATGCCAAAAGGCTATACAGGCAGTTGTTATAAAAACATCTTCTGGAGGTAAAGACAATAATAACTCAATGTCAACTCTTGGTTTGAAATAATATCCAGTTTCATTTGCATCAGATAGAATTCTATTTATCGCCCTTCTACCATTTTCATTTTTTGCCAAAATAATGATATGAGAATTTGTTCTATCTTTTTCTTTTCTATTTTTTACCCAATAAGCTTCAGTTCCAAATATAAATTTTAGATTATATTCTTGAGCTAACTCAAATGTTTCATAGTAATATCCTTGCCATCCATGCTCGACACTACTAATAATTTTATGTCCCAGCTCTACCGCTCTTTTAGCATAGTCTTTATTTATAGCTGCGGAATCAGCTGTAAATACATTAGAAAAAGACGAATGTCTATGATAATTCTGCATAGTTACTATCACCCCTTAAAACAAATTATCATCTTCTGAATTATTTACTTTTGTATCAAAATATTTTTTAATATGGGGACAATTTTTGTGATTACAAAGATTTGAACAAAAGAACGTATCATCTACTTCTTTACCAGATTTTGTTATTTTAGTGAATTTTCTTGGTGGATATGAATTTTCCTCACCATTTAGACTTTCCCAAAGATTTGATGTATTTTTAATATAATCTAAACACTCTTGTTTTAACTCGTCTGTTACTTCATATTTTCTTACATATGGAATAATTTTATATCTACTCTTTATTTCCTCCGGTAGTCCGTCTAAAGAATTATTCCTCTCAGCCTCATTTAATAAAATTTCAATATCAATTTCATTTAACCCAAGATCAAATAATCTTCCCTCTATATCATTTTTTAATTCTTTAATAATATTTTTACGTTCACAAATTTTTTCGATAAGTGTCTCTTTTTTAGAATTTGACCGTTTCTTTCCCATATATTGAATAGAACAATATTTTAACATTATCCATGCACATTCTTTTACGGTATATCCAAGCTGCTCTAATGCCATCTGATAAATCACAAGCTGTCTTCCGTGGTGTAATAAATCGGCATTACTAAATTGAGAACTTGTTTTCCAGTCATATACACTAACTATTTTTTTGTCTTTATCTATAACTTTTATCAAGTCGCAATATCCTTGTAGATAATGTTCATCATCTACTTTCAATAACAAAAATTCCTCAGTTATAAATTTTCCATTTGGTCTTATAAAGTTTTGGCAAAAATGTTTCATGTTCGTATACCAACCATCCCGGATACTGTCTCCACCATTTCTATCTTTCGGAAAACTTATACCTAGCATATCCATGTCTTGTAATTCTTGTTCCAGAGCAGGAAGAAGATCTTTCTCTGTCATATCCCCATCACAAATCCCCTGCAGTACATCGTGGATCCTACTGCCACAAATGCCATATACATTATTTACCCCTTTTTCATGTTTAATATATGTGAGATATGCTCCATACAAGCAATTATCAATGGATGATAATTTTGAATGACTATATACTTGTTTCCCATCTTCAAATAATTTTTCAAGTTTTTCATTTTTTTCTCTCTGCGCTATATCAATCACCTCATATCCATTTCACACAATTCTTAATCAAATAAGTAAATGATTTCTTCCCATGGTCAGAAGGACTACTTTTGGTTCCTTTTTTTAAAACATCATTATTTTTATCCCATATATAACCAACATGATTTTTGATAATTGAATTGTTTATTTTAAGTTTCTTTGCTTCTTCTCTAATATACTCTTCTTCTAATCCTTCATCGTAGGCCACTATGATTTTAGGAACTAATAGTCCTTTTACATATTTTGCCTGTGTTTCAGAAATATGACAGCCACAAGAAGAAAGTCCAATATGACAATCAAAGCTATCTAATTGTTGAGTAAATTTTTCACTTTCACCTAAGATACATAATTTTTTTCGTTGTATCATTTCGTAGTTTGTATGATATCCATATAAAGTAAGACTCCGGCTGCATGGTATAATTGGAAACCATCTATCTTTTGGATCACAGTTCATATCTGTAGACCTTCCCATTATTCCACACAACTTCCCATCAAAAGTGTACTCTGGAATTGTTATTCTATTTGTCCATAAATCATATCCTACACCAAATTTTTCCTGAGTCTTATATGATATACCATCATTGAAAAATAATTTATTAAATTTCCCGGAGTAATCTTTTAAAATAGTCTCATCGTAAGTTGGCATCACACTTTCAGGTTCTTGTAATTCAGCTATAAGATTTTTGTAAAATCCTCCAAATGGATAATTTATCTTCTTATCAAATTTACGTTTATCCAAATCAAATAAATCTGCAATATAATCTAATGCTTGTGGAAAATTGATATCTTTCTCTCTCATTACTGTGGTATATAAGTTTCCGCTTTCATTTGTCCTAGTAAAACATTGGACATTTAAATTATCCAAGTGAAGGATTGTACTACCTTGGTTATCGCCGTTTATTCGTGGAAATACTAGATAATTTTTAGATTTGTTATATCGAATATTTTCATAACCTACAGACTCTAATACATATGTCACCTTCTCGGCATCATTCGATAAATACTCTGTTAATTTAAGTACATTAATTCAAATCACCCCATTCTAGTTTTCCAAAAGCCTTAAGTTCTTGGATTTTGAATACGACAATAACCAATTTCTTTCCAAGAATTGAATCTTCCATTTACTTCATATAATACTTGCTGTTTATCTTCATCATTTCTGGTCTTATCTAAAAATACGACAATATATTTCTTATTTGGATCTAAAGTAATCATCTTTTTCAGCTTCATAAACTTACCGTTCTCGTCTCTTTGTAATTGATATACTTTGCAGTCATATTTTTGATCAGTATATTCATCGTCCCAAAGCTGTCTCATATATACCATTTCAGAAAATACTTCTTTAATCTGTTTACCATTGGCAAGACAAGCTGCATCCAAGTATCTCTGATTTACTGTGTATAACGCAAGCTGATATGTAGGAATAATACTTATATTTTCTTTAGAAGCTAACTGAAATACTTTTCTCGAATTCATTAATAACTGGAGAAACATTTTTTCGTCCAGATTATCATCACTTTTCATAGTATCCCAAACAAATACTTGATACCCTTTTTTTGCATTACGCTTTATATATTTAAGAACTTTATTTACATCATTATCAAACAATTTTACAAATTTTAAATTAGAATATTTTGTTTTACTAATTTCTTTTGCTTTATTTAACATTTTCCATTGTTCTTCGGAAAAATGTCCCATTTTAATTTGTTTTCTAGTTAATTCCCAATAGTTAAGATCTTTTGTTAAAATATGAGCTAGCAACATATTTTTATAATCTTTGCTTCGCATCTCATTACTTACAATCGCAACTTTTACTCCATCCTCTGTCATTGGGATTACCATATTCTCAAAAGCAAAAGAGGTTTTCCCAACCCCAGAATGCCCGGCAATCATAAACATTTCCCCCAGAGGAACACCAAGTGTTAAATAATTTAATATTGGACAATGTTTACCATAACTGATACCAACCGTATCTCCAGAATTACACTCTTTTAAATATTCATCATCTATAATTAAAGTTTCTTCTTCTATTTCATGGGTAGTATTTATACTGATATCATTCAATTTGTAATCGAACCAATCATAGACTTGCTGGCTAGACATTTTATCGAATTTCTGTATATCTTTAAAAGAATTTTCAAATAGATTAAACAAAGAATCCAATGTATTTAATTTTGCCACTTTATCAAAATACGCTTCTACATTTTCAACATTAACAAGTTGTTTTAGACTTTCGACTTCACGATAACCACCATAATTATCAAAGGTTTCTTTGATATTCGGTTTATCTTGTAGAAAATTATATATTGTTATATTATCAAAATTTTTATACCCGGCATTATATAACGCTCTTCCAAGGTTAAAATAAAACAGTGCGTCTTTGCTTCTGATCGTGCTATCATTCTTTTCATTTACAAACTTGTAATCATCATATAAATCGGGATCCTTCCATAGACAAAATACAAACGGAGCTTCTATCTCTTCACGCTTATCATTTATTTTTTTTAAACAATCTTCGTTTTTCAAATTTTTCCTCCTGTCTAATTCAAGAATTCACTAATGTCATTCCCCTTTATATGTGTGCCAATATCAAATAACTCATCTTCATAAGTTATATCTATCTCAGCCGGAGCTATATTATTTTTTTTCTGAATTATATTTTTTTCTTTATAAACATCATTTATATTATTTTTAATAATTGCAAATATGTAAGAAATTTTCCCAGCTTCATTTTTAAATTCTTTGTTCTTTATAGACCATTGAATGTTATTATCGCATTTGCACATGGTTTTATAAATAATCTCATATCCATAAAACTCTAACTCTTTTAATTTTCTGAAGAATAAGGTCGGAAATATTTGACCCGGAACATAATCTAAATATTCATAAGAAAATTTATCAATTACTTGGCTGCGGAATTTATTATTATTTTCCCAGGCTTCATAAATCTCTTTTGTTTTATAATACTTACCATTTGGAGCCTTATAAAAAGAATCTGTAGTTCCTCTTTCGCCAGTTACTTGACATTTACACTGTCTTGCCATAATACACCACCTTATAAGTGGGGAATTCACCCCACTTAATTTAATACATTTACAATCATTTCAAGTCCTTTAGTAGAAACATCTGTTTCTTTGAAGTTTGGAATATTGTATTCGGACATAAGCTTTTTTACCGTTTCTTTTGTATCGCTATCTGCGTCTGGAAATTTTGCTCTGATCTGATTGATTAACTCGACATTTTTATCTTCGTCAGAAACAGATTTCATTTTTTCCTCCGCATACTTTGCTGCAAAAGATTCCTTTTCTTTAGCCTTTTTTTCCGCTTCTTTTTTGCTTTCCTCTACTGTAAGAGTTCCTTTGCTATGTTCTTTCATAATTGCATCCTGCATAGCTTTAATAAATGCATCCGCATCAAAAGGAATACAGTCTACAATATCAGCAAATCTTGACTTGCTATCTACAGAATAAGTATCGTCTCTAAAGCGAATAACTCTGCTTTCGCTAACAATCTTTCCTTTAATAATATCTTCTCCGGTCTTAAGATTCTTTTTACCCGTTTTTTCTTTTACAATGTCTCTGTCAATATAAGCCATTCCAAGAAAATGTAATTTAGTTTTAATTGCATTGAAATATTTTTGACTGATATCACTTGTAAGAATTGAATACTGAGATCCTGTGACTACATCATCCACATCTTTTTTCTTAGTATGTGCGACAATAATAAAAGAAACGCCGACTTTTTTGAGTTCCCATAATCTATCAAGAACAATATCTATTGCTTTTTCTAATCCTTTTCCAAATCCACCAAATGCACTATTGATGGTATCAATCTTTGGCTTATCCGAATTTTTTCTATTATGAAGTCTGATTACTTCTTTCTCTGCCAGGTCAAACAATTGATCATATGTATCAATAATAACTACCTGTAAATCCTTGTAATCTGTGGTTTTGTTTTCGATAATGTCATCTGTTACATCTACGAATTTGGCCCAATCTTCTATTCTTTCTGAAACAATTCCAGCAATTGCATCATGACCATCTTCCTTACCAACATCTAATGCTAAATATCCATCTTCTCCGGACAACTTCTCACAAATCTCTTTCATGATAGTTGACTTACCAATTCCAGACTCACCCAAAAGTCCAATATTATAATGCAGCGGATTTAAATCAATTTCTACTTTTTTTCCGTATTTTCTTCCCATTTATATCCTCCTTAGTATGGCGGTACTAGACCGCCATTTATTAAAATAAGTCTTCTTCTTTTATTTCTGGTGTATCCTGTTTTTCTTCGTCAAAAGGAACTTCTTCTTCCTGATTAACAACCTCTTCCAGCTTTTCATCTACTGGCATTACATAAATATCCTCTTCAAATTCAGCCGGAGACAATTCAGTATCAACAAAACCGTCTGCAAAATCACCTACAAGCTTAGGTTCAAAAAGACGATATTCATTAATTCTCTCGCCAAAAATTGATCCAGCAGGTCTAAAATCATCTAATGTCCTAATGCCAAGTTCAAGCTGTTCTTTCTGAGCCTTTGTAAGCTGTGACTCGTCAAATTCAACAGCTTCTGCGCCATTAATCATTACGCATTCCCATAGAATGTGCTGCATTGTCTTCTTTCCAACATCTACATATTTCATCTTGTAATCAAAGAGCTTTTTATGCTTTTCATTCTCCATATCATATTTTGTTGCATTAAAAACGAACTTCTGAGGAACATATTTTATTCCTTCGTCCTTATTGATGTACTGCTGTACATATCCATCAATATAAATTTTCTTTTCAGACTTCCAATCTGTCTTATCTACAGAATCTTTGTTGTAGTAAATATCCGGAACAATCAAAAGTCTGTTCTTCTTATCATCGTCAACGGCATAAATATTCTGGAATTTAAACTTGTCATAATATTTGCCCTTATAAGGTTCCTTTACCATCTGACCAGTAACCGTTACTTTTCCTGAATAATTTGGAAGATTTTCTCTTAAGTATTCAATCGCATCATACATAGCCATGAATTCTTTTCTTCCACCAAATTCCTCACCGAGATCTACTGTGATTTTCTTGTATTGAGCAACTACATTCAGATTATCTTCGTCAAAGCGATCAGCCCAGTTAATTTCAATTTTTTCATTGTCCTGGTTCATAGTTTTGATAATTTCCTGCTCACTATCAAAAGCTTCCACGAACCCCATATTATTATCACTTTCTTTGATACCAAAATTAATGCTTACCATTCTCTTACCATTTTTTTCAATCTCTTTAACAAATGGTCTTTTGGCATCTTTTTTAGGAAGCATAATTGTTCCTGTAAAATTAAATCTTGTTTGTGCCATTAATTTAATTCCTCCTTATATATGTAATTTTTATAATTAACGCCTTAATAGACGGAACATAGAAAGTAAAATCTATACGATAAAATTTATGTAATCGGCTTTTATTGGTACAAAAACCAAAGGGTAGCCGTTTTAACCCCAACAAGTAAATGTATTAATTTTTAAATCGGAAATTGTGACCGATGATGGTCAAAGAAATGATTTAGATTTTTTATCTGTAAAATTTTTATTTAATTATTATTCTGATTTGAAATCTTTACTTCTGTTGATGCCTTTTCAATATTTTCCATCAGCTCAAGATTATGATTTAACATAATAGCAAGTGCCTGATCTTCTGTAAATCCTACTTCTACATGAGCATCAAAATAATTCTTTCTCGCAATTGCAATGGTTTTGAAATATTCTTTGTTATTTGCATAATCTTTAAGAATATTATGTAGTTCCTCTAAAACTCCATATACAGCAGGTTTATATTTATCAATATATCCCTTTACCATTGGTACAATTACTTCCGGGTTATTCATTAATAATTCTAAAATCTTTTCCATAATTCATTATTCTCCTTTTAATTAATTTTATTTTTCATAACTTATTGGATTGATTTTGCATCTTGGAATTAGTTCTGTCATAAGTTTATCAAAACACTCAAGACATAAATCCAAATCAATTTCTATACCATCAAAAGAACTTCCGTATCCAGGTCGATCATGATAACCAATAGACTCCTGTTCGTCATAGATATCAAACTCTTTACCACATAAATTACATATCGTTTTTCCTCTTGCCATTTACATATTCTCCTTCCAATATTATAATATACACATGATATATCGCAGTAGTATTACCACATTGCTGCTCATAAGACACGGCATATATCTGATATGTATATCATGTGGGAGTGTCTATTGTAGTAATATTGACACGAAATAAGTGGAATTAAATATCTGACCGTTCTGGTCGCAATGAATTCCTTTCTAAATTGAATTCTACAAGAAAGGAGGGTAGATTTGTTAGATTTTATAACTACTTTTATTGGAAAAGGCAAATACTGTCTACATTCAACAATCGGAAAAGTTTTAGTCACAAGGATGATTTGTAAACATCCAGAACTTTCCGATGAAAAAGTTAGATGTATCACTGAAATGATGCTCTAATCTACCTTATTCATATATTTAATTCTCCTTTTTTCAAGAGAGCTGGGCTGTACCTGGCTCTTTTCCTTTTTAACACTCCCACTGATCATCATTATTCTTCTAAAGTCATATTCTCTGTTTTATTTGTGTTATTTTCATCTTCTAAAATATCCAGATTTCTTAATATATTTAACAACTCAAATAATTTTAAACTTTCTTCATTGTTTAAAGCGTTACAATAAAGTAGTATTTTATTGAAATATAACTCATAATTTCCTTGTGATCCTGTTTGTTCATCAAAATGTTTTCTTACTTTTAATATAATTTTAGCTATATTATCATAACTGTAAGCAACAATCAGAGGATTGTTTGAATTCAAAAAATCTATTCTACTTAAAGCAAATGAATATTCATTATTTAAGTTTTTATAATTTTTGATAACATTATTTACAAAATCATTATCAAAATATTTTTCGTTAAAATAAATATTAGTTATTTTACAACCAGAAATATTAGGAAGAGCAGATAAAATTCTTTCAAACCATTTTAATCTGTAATCTCTATCTTCTTCTGAAGATATTTTAAAATTTCCCATATTATTCTCTCTCTTTCTTTACTTTGAATACTGTTTCTAAAACATCCACACTAATATCAAACTGAGAACCTGCTGCCTTCGGATGTCCTCCTCCTCCAAATAGTGAAGCTACATCTTTTCCTAAATCAATATTGTCCTTGATAGTTCTATATGATACCGTTTGATTTCCCATATTGATAATCGCAACAAAATCAATATCAGGATATGCTTTACAAATTTTATTTCCAAGTTCGCTAATATATCGCTCTGCGAAAATAATGCCACAAACTTTGTCACCAAAAATAGTTATCATGACATTTTTACTTTTTTCTTCCACATATCTATTTATTTCATCCTGCTTAACCTCTAAAAGTAATTTATCAGTTTCTGATAATGCCGGAAAAACTTTTTCGTTAATCCTATTGAGACACCAATCAATAAAATTTTCTCTGCCATATATGTATAGTAAATCATTTATCTTCTTACAAATCAATCCACCTTCTCCGACCTTTGACCATCTCCATGTATCATAATCTCTTACTATTCTAACAAAAGAATTTAAAATAATATTCTGTTCAATATACTTATTTTTGATTAACCAATAATAATATAATTCTGTACCAGACGTTTTTACACATTCATTATTATTATCGATCTGAACCTTGCACCAATTATATTTGTTTAAATATAATGCTGTTGGGTGATGATCCAGTAAATAGAAATTTTCAAAATTAGTTTCAATCTCTTGAGCAAGTTCGTCTGACACCCGGATATCTGTAATGCAGCACATATCAGTATCATTTTTCTCCGGAAGATATTTTTGAACTAATTCATCAATATTATCATAATCACAATACGAAATATCTACATTATCTTTGAATGCCAGTTTTGCTAATACAGCACATCCAATACCATCTAAATCATTATGTGTAAATAATTTAATCATTTTATCTCCTTATCTAGCTCGGTCATTTCTGTCATCCATTTTATTATTTCTTCCTGATTGTTATTTAATTTTTCATCAATAACCATTTTCAATATTATTTTTAATAAAAGTCCAACAGTATGTCCTTCCTCAAACATCATATACTTCTTTACATCATTTCCATTTATCGCTAAATCTTTTAAAGAAAAACATTCTTTCTCATCTATTACTTGACGTAATAATATTCTTATTTTATTTATATTGCTTACTTTTTCATCAATATATAATTCATGATGAGCTTTGGCATCTGCTTCTTGTACATCGAGTAACCTTATAAATTGTTCTTCTCCTATTTTATTTAACCATCTCTTAATATATTTTTTGTTTGCAACAATTGTGGCATCATGACATTTGACTAATTCTACTATCTTTTCTCTAGTGTAATTATCAAATTTAAGCCGTTTAAGAATATTGTCTGTAATGTCTCCGCTTACTTTTGCATGACCATAAAAATGTCTTATTTCATTTTCATCATCTTGATAAGAATGAGGTTTTCCAAAATCATGAAAGAACACCGCTAATCTTGTAATAAGATCTGTTGATTTGCAATTTTTCACTGCGCAAATTGTATGCATATATAAATCGTATTTATGATATGGATTATTTTGTTTAAAACCAAGAATATCATTATACTCAGGAATAAATAATGTAAAAACAAAATTATAACAAATAAGATTAACAAAGAATTTATTTGAAACAGCAATTTTTTTAAATTCATCAACAATTCTTTCAATAGAAACTTTTTCTAAATTTTTATATAATTCATCTATTTTTAGATCTGTTTTAACTGTAATTGTGAAATCTAACTGAGAAGAAAATCTAATAGCTCTCAGCATTCTAAGTGCATCTTCTTCAAATCTATCTTTAGGATTTCCAACACATCTTATCCATCCATTTTCTATATCTTCTGCTCCTCCAAATGGATCAATAAGTCCCTTCTCCGGATTATAAGCCATAGCATTAATAGTAAAATCTCTTCTACTAAGATCTTCTATTAAATTTGATGTAAATATTACACTGTCAGGATGTCTACCGTCTGAATATTTTCCATCTATTCTATAGGTTGTAATTTCATATTGTTCTCCATCTATAATCACTGTAACTGTTCCATGCTTTAATCCGGTCGGTATAATTTTATATTCTCTAAAGCAGTTCATTATTTCGTCTGGTTTTGCAGACGTAGTAATATCCCAATCGTTTGGCTTTATACCAATAATACTATCCCGGACACATCCTCCAACAACAAATGCTTCATATCCATTTTTCGATAATATATCAATTATTTTCTTTACACCTTCTGGCAAATCAATTTTTAGATCCATGTTTTCTCCTTAAATTTGAATATCTGGAGCATCAATATATTTCGCAAGTAATCCTTCGTGATAAAATACTTTATCATTTTCTGTAATTTCTTCTCCCATAAATTTTCTAATCACAAATGGAATAATATAATTATCTAGGCACTTGAATTCTATACTATTCTCTCCATTTTCGTTAATTATTTTCTTGTAATAGCCATCTGTATTATGGATTTTATGTAATGTGAAAAGTTGTACTTTTAGGGGGACAAGTAGCAATTCATTTAAAGAATTTTGAAGCGAATTAGAATAAAAAGAATTGTTAAAATCACATTCAGTTACATCAAAAACAATTTCGTCATTCGAGAAAAATACAACATTATTAATAGAAATAAATTTTTCTGTTATATAATCTAATATATTATCCATCAAAAATTTTTCATAAGTAATATGTCTTTTGGGATTACAATTACCAAGAATTACTTGACGAATATATTTACTGTTTATAATATGTTTATTTACTGTAAATAATCCAATAAAATCTCCCCAAGTAGAAGCCCCTGAAAACATACTTTGATTTATCGTATTTCCATAGTGTTGTAAAGCGGAAAAATTTGCTTTATACATATCAATGCTAATAAATGTTCTACCATCATTTGTTGATTTAAAAATATCACTACTCGGTAAATTTTTATGCTTTATGCTGTAATTATTCATATCTTCATTATTAAATTTCTGATACGCTTCAGTATTTTTAATACTGGAAATCGCAACATCCTTTACACTATTGTATTCCTCAAAATAATCTTGCTCGGTACTATAGTTTTTTAGTTCTTCTGTAAATATATTCCATTTCTCAATAGTGTTGTAAAATTTATCGAACAGATTTAATCTATCCATAAAATAAGGTTCTTGAAACAATCTTATAGGGATATTACAATCTTTACAAAATCTTTCCTTCAGTTTTTTAGATATCTCCATTAAATTTCTCCTCTTATAATTCTTTCATTTACATACATCTTAAATTCATTAATTCGTTTATAATCCGGGACCGTTGGCAAAGAAGTATTATTTTTTGCATATTCAAATCGCTTCTCATATTCGTTTAACAAATCATAAAACGCAGATGTTGGCTGTCGATTATCGTCCAAAAACTCTCCATTCCGAATACGCATCAGCAAGTCATGCTCCTCTGCTCTGTATGTAATAATTTCTTCCTTTTCCAAAATGTCAATACACATCATATAAAGCCTAATCAGGTGGGCACTGTGTTTTCCAAGTTTATCATGACTTATTGCTTTTTCATTACGTTTCCCAATTTTGTTATAGCTACTTACAATAGCTTTCATTTCATTCCACATACCAGTCCAATCTCTGAGTGGATAATGCTTTAAATTTACATCCATAAAAATTTCGCTATCATATCCTTTTTGAACTGCTGTATCTATATATAATTTTACATCACTATCATCATGCGGATAGTATCTCGTCTTAAAATCATATTTTGCATTCTGGATAGATTTTAAAATATACGCTTCATTCTCTGCTTGCCCAACTAATCTGGCAGCCTTATTGGATAATCTACGAAGCTGGCTTGACGCATATCCTCCAAAAGTATGTATACATATTTTAGATAAAAATATCTTCCGATTATTCAATAGTTCTTTTCCTATGTCAGATAAATAAAGATAATGATCTGGTAGACAGCCTAACTGTTCAATTGTATTTGGATTACTTTTTGACAATAACTCCATCATTTTATTAAAAGAATATATTGTCGTGTCGGTAGTCTCTTCTACTACATTTTCAAAATCGGTACCTAGAAGAATATTCTCTTTGCTATTGTACGCAATTCCACGAATATCTAAATCTGAATTTTCATTGTCCATTCCATATGCATGGCTGCCACCAAGAGTCAATAATAAAATATTTTTCCCAAGAAATTCGTTATATCTTAAAAAATCATATTCACTACTATTCAATTTTTCTTTTATCTGATTTAATGTCATTCATCTTCTCCTATATAACGAGCTAACCTATAACAATAATCTTTTAAATATTTACCAATTAATCTTTGTTTTACGATCTCTAATCCCTTTTCAATTTTAAAAATATCATCTTTATGACAAGATGCTTTTGCTTTATATCCAAGCATTTTTCCCTGAACTATTTTCCCATTACTGCGATATAAAACTCTAGTCCTTATTGAACCGCCATCTGGAACTCGAATTTCAATCTCAGTAGGTGTCCAATCAGCCCAAGATCTGTGTACTTTCTTTTTCGCCACTTCTTCAGTTGTATATACAAAATATTTTTCAAATTCATTATAACTCATGTATCCTAAATGCTTTCCGGAGCTAAACGTGAACTCTATTAAACCATCTTTAATATCTGTCACTGGACAAATTTCTCCCACATTTGTAAATGCTCCCATTGGTTTTACTAATTTAATTTTATCTCCAACAATCATGCTACAGTCCTCCTATTTTTAAATTTTTTATTCCATTCTTCTATTACTTCATTTTCTTCATTAGAAATTTCACAATTAAAATATCTTCTAGCTTGTACAATTTTATTATTGACAACCTCAATTGTTACTAAACTTTTATCTGGTGTATCTTTTTTTCTTAAAAATAAGATATGGCACTTTCCATCAATTACTCGATCTATATATGAAGCTACACAATTATTTTGTTGAACTGCTTCATCCTTAATATCTTGAGTTGACTTCGGATATATAAATTGATATTCTCCAATTACACATTCATATTCTGGTTTTCTTCTTTTCACAAATAATTCTTCTGAAAATTCTTTTTTAAGACGATTATAATTACGAATTGCAATTTTATGTGTTGTTAAAAAATATTTTGGGTATTTATCAAATTTATTACTAATCACGCTCATCATTTTAGCATAATCGAGTAATTCTCTTATTACATAATTAATGTCATTTAATCCTTCATATGTAAATAAATCATCTATATATCTTAATAATTGTTTTGCATTATAATTATAATCTTTTATTAAACTAATATATCTATTCCCATTACCAAAAAAAAACAAATATACAATATCTTTATCGGTCAATGTATTAAATTTACAATCAAAACATATGTTACATTCATTTGGATATTCAATCCATAATTTTGTATTTTCATTGGTTATTTTAATTCGTTCTTGTCTAGCTAATTTTATTAATGATTTTGGTATTTTTGAAATAGAATAATAATAGTGTTTAAGGTCTTCTATACAATCATCTAATTCCGCTGCAAAAATTTGTTCAAGATGAGAATTTTTATTAGCATATTTTAAAACTGTTCCCATATTCTCTGCTGAACATGTATAACGCCATTGAATAAACCTCAGATATTTAGCATATTTCTCATCTTCGAAACAATTTAACAAATAACTAAAACTCATACCACGTAATTGTGAATTTAAACTTTTTACTAATTTTCCTTTAAATCCTATTGTTTCTCCTGTATTAAGATTGTATTTTGCAGTTCGTCCATCTTCAAAATCAAAAATCAAGAACTGATGATCTTTATATATCCTCAAAAATATTCACTCCTATCTGTTGTTACATTCTCTTCTATCATTTTCCATCTGAATTTTTTATCAGTTGGAATTTTACCATCTTCTTCTAATTAAAATCTCCTGTCAAAATCATGAACCGTGTGACCATCTGGACGAAATGAAACAGGTGAATCTAAATCCCATTTCATAAGTAATTTCCATAATTCTGGATAATTTTTTCGCAATAATCTAAGTTGATCAATGGATTGATTGTGACAAAACCAACATCCATCTCTTGTTGCTGTAGTATAAATAGGGGAAAGAAGATCGTTTTCTTCACACCATTTTCTTGCGTCTTCTTCTGTCCATCCAATAGCAGCAAGCGGAGATATTTTTGTTACCCCATTTAATTTATTTAAACGTTTTGGTTCATCTAAAGCTATTCCTATATAGCGTATAACTTTTTTTGTTTTTTCGTTTTTCTTAATATCCTCTAATGCTTTCACTTTAAGTCTTGAATTGCACCATGCGTCTTTTATCAATGGAAATCCATAAATAGTATTTTTAAACTTTCCAGTTTCATGTTTAGTATAAAACTGATTTTCGTATGTAAGCTTGTTTCCATTTCTTTTTGCAAAAATATGTTCTACTTCTATTCCATATTTTTTTTTAATAATCGCATCTGCTTTTTTCTTAAACTCGACCATTGGTGGAAAATTAGCATGTATAGTATCTGTTGCCCATAATTCCGCATGAATAATTCTATCAAGCGGATATCCAAGTTGTTCAATAGCTCCTAAACATGCTAATGAATCTTTTCCATATGATAAAGATAATACATATTCTGTATTGGGTTGTCTTTTTAATTCGGAAGGAGCAAGAGTTTGCCCCCCCCGTGTTAATTTTTACATTTGCCATTCTGTTCACTACAGAACGTGCGCACGTTTCTTAACCGGTTATGTTTTCTCCCTTATTTTATTTTTGCTATACGTTTGCAACCGTAAGCTATCTAATTCCTATAGGTTTAATATTTTTGTTATTTAATTTATATCAGTACCAGACTTATCATCTGTATTTACTGCGCATTCATCGTATAATTTATTTACATTATTCTTAAGGTAGTCAGTCACCTTTATATATCCCTCGGTATTTTTACTTTCTATAAACCCTCTAAACTTTGTTCTGACAGGGTATGCAACGACTGGCTTATTATCTTCTATCTCTACTGCAATTGACCAGCCAAAAGTATGTAAAATCATATTGATCCACCACAGTAATCCGCTGTCCAGGAACTCCTTCCAGCTTCTTTTATCTATCATTTCTTCTTTCATTCTATTTCCTCCAAAGAAATCTTCTTATTGATATATAGTAAAGATGTGATATAATATTATCGAGGTGGGACACTCAAAAGGTGTCAAAGAGATGTAGCCGCATCTCCAGGGAACCAGATCGAAAGCTATATGGCCGCCGTTTTAATACGGTCAGACGTGAGTCCGTATATTTCATAAGTTTTGCATACCTTTCACATAGATATCTTGACTTATGGAGGTGTACATATGATTATAATTGAAGTTCTCGCTTTGGCGTGCCAGATTATAATGGTGGTGTACGTTATTCGTGACCACCACAAACGTCCGAATAGTTAGTAGATCTGGTGAGGGAAAATACTATATCACATCTATTACACAGTATTAATTTAACATCTTCTCGATTTCATCGAGTTCCAGCTCTGTCCTCTTATCATTTGATAAGAGTTCATTTAATCTTCTTAACTTTTCTCTTAAATCTGCCAACTGATATTTATAACTTGCATTTTCGAGCTTTAATTTAAGGTCTGAAATCCAATCATCGAATGAATATCCTGAGATTTTAGGTAAGTCAATACTATATTTCTCTGATGCCATTTTATAACTCAGTAATCTGACCAAAAGAAGTAATGATTGATCTTCAGAAAGCGTATGAAAGTTAAATTTCATTCCCTCAAAATCAAGTATACAGTTGGTCTTAAAATTGTTATTTTTGCCCTTATTTTCAAGCAATTTTAGCCTTTTTTCAATCTCCAGTTTTAATTTCACAATTCTATTATCATTATCACTTATCATATATATACCACCTTTCTATATGGTCTTCCATTTGCTAAATATTTTTGTATATATCCCGGCCTCATTTTTTCAAAGATTTCTTCTATAGATAGATTTTTATAATTCATTCCATAAATTTCATATCCACCAAACTTATCTTTTTTAAGATGATATGTTTTACAGTATCCAGATATATTTGAAATAAAAGAAAAATAAAAAGTTTTAAGACTTTCCTTAAATTCATCTAGTGTATATTCTACAAATTCATCTTTACTTTTATCACACGGAGAATAATTATAATTTCCTTCCATTTCAAAAAATATATCAGCATAATTATGAACACACTCTTCACTAATACAATTTATAATAGATGAAATACTTTTATATTGTTTAAAACGATACCTAAATTTTTCATCTTTATATGCAAACCAATAATAATTTTCATATTTACATGAGTACAAATAACCATCATAATAATCGAAACGTCCCATATATATGTATTCTTCATTTTTTCTTGTTAAATAAGTTGCTCCGATTATCAAATCTTTTGCTTTAATTTTTTTATCTTCATTTACTATTATAGTAAACTTTTGTATTTTTTCATAATCTGGAGATGAGACTGGTAATAATATTAAATCTTTTCCACTCCACCCGTAAACAAATTCTCCTTCTAATCCCTTACCTTTAATACAATTGGTATTCTCTAAAATGTAAAGAAGATTTTCTATTGTAATTTCAAATTCAAAATTTCTTGGATCATAAATTCTACAATAGGCTTGTCTATGATTCCAACCACTTGAATAATCGCCAACTTTTTTATTTAAAACAAATCCTTCTATTGGTATATTATCAAATTCTTCATTTGGAATGTTTTCATCTCTCCAATTTTTCCAAGATGTTTCCTTACGAAGTTTTCCTTTTTCATCATAATAAATTATATATGCAAGTTTTTTTGTATATGTGTCATCTCTATTTTGAAAACCAACATTAATTCTTTTTGGAATATATATTTCACTATTCATATTATTCTCCTTCAGAACTTAATAATTTTCTTTCATATTCCTGATTATATGAAAAATTAATTTCACTTAATCTTTTATAGTGGATCGTGTTACTTTCATCTTGTCTAATAAAATGAAACCCAATCAAAATATCTCCATTCGGTAATTCTATTGCTTCTTTTATTTTAAAAAATCTACAAAATACACTTATATTGGATTGCACATCCATTGCAAATATTCTGTCATAACCACAATCTAACAACCAAGTCTCAAAATCAGTCAACTACATTACCATCCTTATTCTTTTTATATTCATAAAACATTTTTCTAAGATTACAAATATCATCTGGTATATTTTCTTTATTCTCCAATTTATATAATGTTTTTGTCCATCCGTAAAATTCATTAGCAAGAGGAGTAAGCAGCGCACTTGTCTTTTTAAAATTACCAGATTTAATTACGCTATGTGCTATTGATCTCATAAATTTCCAGAAATTATAGTAAGACAGCTTTAACTTAATCATATAGCCAGAAATATCTTCTATAACAAATCCCTCAATAATTCGTCCATTATATTTATAATCCGGTTTTAATACCTCATAATACCAGTCAAAAAACTCCTGCCATGTTTCAATTTCAAACGCTTTTTCTTTATTAGTAAACCCAAATGTATCTGCCACAAAACACATATCATTATAAGAATATTTTCTGAACTTGATATCATTATAAACAACATCCAAAAGATATAATTTACTCTCTGAATATTCAATAACGTGTGGATCGTTTTCCATATCAACGCACTCAAAAACTAGCGTTACATTATTGCTTCTTAAAAATTCTTTCAGGTTATTCCTTGTTTCTTCTGTTGTGCTATTATAAAACATATTTCTCAAATATTCTGCTGCAGCTCCATCAGGACAGGATTTTGTTGTTATAAACAGATTGTCCTCATATTCGTTATAGCTTACCATGCCAAGAAATCCATTTTCCTTTACATAAACCGTAACAGGAAATTTTAGTGTTCTACTTAAACTATCTAATTTTGTTTCCGGCCTTTCATTAATAGAAAAGAATTTATTATAGGATCTGGCAACTATTTTACCCTTATTTGTATCAATAAATAGTCCCCTGGCATGTATTGTCTGCTCATCCCAAATCTTATTCTGAAAAGCCTTTTTTGAAAAATTGAAAGAAGAAATGTTACCAAATTTCTTTTCAACTACATATTTGTTGTTACGAAGCTTAGTAATGATGTCAGATAGAGGGCTATTTATCAATGTTGAATTTTCTTCTGATTGTTTTTGAGTTTTAAATACCGTATTTTTTGTTTCAAATGTGTGTATTCCGTCTACATCGACCTGGATACATCTTAAATTTCCTCCAAATTCAACATTTCCTTCCAAATTAAACACTCTCTCATTAATTTGAATCGGAAGAGATTTTGTATTTCTATGTCCAAAAATCTGATAAGTACTGTCGTTTGTATTAGAAATAAATGAATTAGCAACATCTTCTACATCATTGTAATTTCCGACACCTTTAATCATTTGCTCTGTTGCCAAAAGTGTAAAATTATTTGGAACAGAACTAATACCTCCATGAGTTACTATAAAAATCTTTTCTCCGTATTGATAATATGCACACTGAGCAAATCTTCTATATAGTTTTCTCATATCTTTTTTATCAATTCCTGCTGCCTCTAACTTTGGCTTTGTTATAAGTTCAAATTCTTTAGATTTACTTGGCAAATCATTACCATATGTATATAACCATCTTTCATGATTTCCTTCCAAAAGAAGTACATTCTTTTTATTTACAATAGATAATAAAAATTTTAATACTTCTGCATTTTCACTTCCTCTATCAATATAATCTCCAAGAAAAATGTAGAACTCATCATCTTTTATTCCACCGTTATTATTTAGATATTCCTGTAACACCGTATAGCAGCCATGAATATCTCCAATATGATGAATTTTCTTATACTCAGAAAAATCAAGTTTTTTCATCCAAATCTTATCCAATTCATCCGGTTTAATGACCTGAACACCAGAAGGAATTTTCTGTGTATCAAATCTTGAATAAAATTTATCTATAGCTTCTTCAGGTACTCTCTTATATTCTTCTCTGTTTTTATTTCTTCTTTTTGTTTCTTCTATCGGAATATCTGTAAAATCAACACAATATAATCTATATCTATATTTATCACAAAGTTCTTTGTATTGATTAATCTCACTCGTCTTTGAATTTGTTGCATCAATAACAGTAAATTCTCCATGTTGCATTCTTACTTCTAATATTTTAAACAGCATACTCCAAACTGTTTTATCATTGTTCTGGCTAATTTGTTTTGTGCCATCCACTTGCATTACCGGAGCTTGACACATTAATCTAATTTCATCAGCGCTAAGAGCATAAGGTTTTAAACCATTGTTTTTTATCCAAGTGGATTTTCCGCATCCGGCCGATCCACGCAATAAAAGTAAAATTCTCATTTAATTCTCCTATCCATTTTCGCATTGAAAATTGCTTTTAAATATTCTTCCGGATTATCTTGAGCAGTTTTAAAAGCCAATTTTTCTTTCGTAATCGTATCTATAGTTGATTTGTATTTGGTACTATTCCTTACTTCTACTCTGTATTTGTTTATTTCTCTCTTAGAAACTATTCCCTTGTCAACTAAAAGTCGTAATAATGCCTGAACATCAACTGCCACATTTATAATCGTTTCTTGTAACATCAATTCATGAAGTGCTTCTTCTGGCTTATAATAATTATTATTACTTACTGGCATTTTTCCCCTCCAAATTTTTCTAATTCAGAAATCAATCTATTAATTTCTTTTTCATTTTCTTTAATACCTTTTTCTCCATCTGTATTGTAAAAAAATACATTCCATGCTTTTCTGTTTTTCTTAATATCTTTGACAACTTCATTTGCCAAATCATAAATATCTATATCTCGAAATTCATGAAGTTCAGAATTATCATGTTCATCTATAATATAAATAACGTACTTTGTAAGAATGAGAACAAATCCAGTTCCTTCTTCATCGTAATTTACAATCCCACATCCTTTTGTAAATAAATCCACAAATGCTTTAAGTGTATCTACTGGTACATTTGTAACATAACTTGGATTTCCACTAAAATTTCCTAATGTAAATTTGCACCATCCGTAATTCGGACAACTTAACATTTATTTTCCTCCCATTTTATTTGTTAGATATCTACCACTTTATATGCAGTTCTCACAGCAACATCTTCTCTGAATTCTTTACAGCGCACAGAAGCTTCAAAAATATCACTGATAGTTTCTCCAAGTTTTTCGATCCCTCGTTTTGCATCTAAGAAATCCGATTGATTTTTCATGCTGCATACACTTTTATGAATACATTTTTCACAATTTGTTTCTCCTTTAAATATCATAGTTTTCCTCCTTTGTATCAAGTTCACAACGGGTTCTTATAACATCCTCATCTATAAGACTGGTATTTACTGTAATTTCACTTCCGTCTTCTTGAATAATTGAAATATCAATATCTTTCATGATTAACACGTCTCCTTTGCCATTTGTTAGATGTCCACCACTAATACTGGTTTTATTGTCCAATTCCTTGTTTCATATTTATAACTTTTTACCTTCTTTGATAAAATGGATGGATTTAAGCTTCCAATAAAACAATCTTCGTTATCAATTACTGTACACCCAACATACCAACCGCAATCAGTAATCCACACAAGATCTCCAACATTTGTATGTCTTAATAATAATTTACTTAGTGTCATAATATCTCCTTTCGTTTGCATTCAAACCTAACTTGCGTATCAGGACTGTATTCTCCAACATTCTCTTTTTTACAATATGGTGTATCTAATCCTTCATCTATGAGATATTTGTAATGACCACAAGTTCTTAACATCGGAACTGGAAAATTACCAAAATCCCAAAATGATATAATTCCGCATTTAGAATAACAATACTTCACGATACCATCATTATCTTCAATGAATTTTCCATTTTTAATCATTTCGTTCCTACATTTAGGGCAATAGATGAACGTGTATTGTTTCTTTTTAAGTCTATGATTATTGATAAGTTCTGATATTTTTAACCCAAGTATAATAACGATTACCACTAGTAAAATATCAATCATACTTACTCCTTTCATCTATACTGATCACATTTTCCATCATAATAGTCGAATTCTTCTCGATCTAATTCACAGTAATAGCCAGATATGTAGTCGCAAAGTTCTTCGTCGTAATAGTCTTCAAAACCACAATGAACGCAATTACCACAACAAGATGTTTGCTCCACAGCACATCTTTTACTATTCGGAATATAGTATATACACTGATCTCCGTAAACCTTACAATAATATCTTCCTTCATCCGGATCAAATTTTGCAGCTTTACAAGACATAGTTTTCTCCTTTCAAATATTTAAGGCTTGTTTATTGTTTAATCTTCTATTTTATTCTCTATTGAATTTTATATTTTTTAAAAAACTATATATAGCTATGACACCATATATAGTTGAGATTTTATTTCAAAATATTATCTCTTTTTAATTTATTATATGTATCTACATGAACATACAAATTTTCCGTGACAACAAATTGATTTTCTTTATTTACATCAAGAGTTCTTGTAAAATTTTTACTCCAAATTGATATAAAATCTGATGGGGATTTTTGTTCTGAAATGAACACTAGATGATTTTTAGATATTTTTCTCATATAATCCCAAAATTCATTAGAATTGAATCTCTCATTTCTATATTTGGTAGTTCCTTCATAAGGAGGATCTGCATATACAACACAATCATTCGGAAGATCTACCTCTCTATAATCTTTACATATAAAGTCCGCATCCATTAATGATTGCATGTCTTTTAATAATGATTTTTTACTTTGTAATGCATAATTTGTACCAGTTTTATTTCTCGCATATCCTCCAAACCATTTTCCTCCAAATGAACATCCAAATCCAACAAATCCGGATAACACAGGGTCTTCGTCTTTATGATCACGAATATACTTATATTCTTCTTCTGATATATATTCTGGTAAATCATAACCATTTTTAACACCATTAAGCATATCTATCAAATACTTATGATTATCATTACATATTATTTTATCAAACCCTCTAATTTTACTTTCTATAGAGCATGTACCACAAAATAAACTTACAAAGTAATTACTCTCTCTCTCTCTCTCTCTCTCTGCGCAATATTCGCCATCACTTCTGCCAGTTGTCGTGCTATCCTTGATTTCCCACCTTGATACTGCATTAATTACCTCCGATATATATTTACTAATTCGACTTTTCCCACCTTGATATCTCACAATTTATACACCTCACACACCATTTTTTAATCCCATCTCTAAATACAATTCATCCACAGCATTACCCTTGCGCTGCAAGGAATTATATATCTTCTTATCAATCGTATTTTTTCCCTGCAAAATAATATATGTACACTTATTTGTTTGTCCTATTCTGTGAATCCGATCTTGGCTCTGTTTAAATTCTTCATAACTGAAGCTCATGGAATAATAGATGTTGTAGGTACAGTTTGTAAATGTTGCACCTTTTCCAAGAAGTTTAGGATGTGTAAATAGAAGAGGAATTTCGCCATTTTTAAAATTACGAATTATTTCATCACGATTTTTTGTTTTTGATGTAAGTGCTACACCATTAAATTTCTCTGCCAATCTTTCAATTTCATGAATAAACTGACACCACACAATAATCTGATTATTATAACCAATCTCATTTATCGTATCTTCTAATGTATTCTCTTTATTGGTCTGAAAATCTATAATCTCTCCGCTTTTCTGAATTATAAAACCACTCACAATTTCTCGCAGCTTCATTAACTTTGCTGTAAATTCAAATTTAGACCATTCGTTAATATGTTCCCTAATATTATTTAAAACATCATCGTAATATTTTCTTTGCGTTTTATCTAAATCAAATTCTTTGACAACAAATACTTTGTCCGGAAGATCTACGCAATCTTCTTTATTAATAAAAACAGAACATTCAGACAATTTACGGAAGAACTTATCTTTATCATCCTGCGTCTGATACCAATAATGCGGATTTTCTAAATCCTGATGAAAATATGTAGCCTGGAAACCTAAATAGTTATTTCCTAAAACATCTTTGTTGCAAAATTTTATTTGAGGGAAAATTTCAAGATTATGATTTGGTGTGGGACATCCACTTAGAACATATCTTCTTGGAATGACATCTATAAAAGAAAGGATATCTGTTGTGATCTGAGATTTCATATTTTTCATGACTGAGCTTTCGTCAACAATCATGCACTGAAAATTCATATTCCTAATTTCATTTTTTAAGATTTTGAAACTATCATAATTCATAACATAAATATCTGCGTTTTTATATAGAGATTGCTGTCTTTCTTTTTTGGAATTACCCCAACAATTTACAATAGATAACTCAGGATAAAACTTATGGCAATCATCAATCCAGGCCGTTTCTATAATAGATAAAGGACAAAGGACTAATGTTTTCCCTAAATGCTTTGCAATCTCAATTCCGCACAAGGTTTTCCCGGCTCCTGTTTCCAAGAATAATCCATATCCATTTTCATTTAGTGCTTTATTCACGACTTCTTTTTGATGCTTATATAGAAAATCAGACAATGGATATTGAACATATTCTCTTTCTTTTGCCTTATATTCTTTATCTAATAGACCATATTTAATAAGTATATTTGAAGATGATTCAGGAAACAGCCATTTGCCGTTCCTGAATTTTCTTCCTTCAATACTTCTAATGAATGGTATTTTCTCAACTGGTACAGTCAATTCAATCATTCAAAAGTATTCTCCTTTACACTATCTTTCAATTTTTTAATCTCAGATTTTTTCATGCCAAGAACATTTAATTGTGCTTCTAGTTCTTTTATTTCATCTCTAAGCTCCTTTTTTCTATCACGAAGCTGCTTCATTTCTTCCTTTTCTGCTTTTCCTCTTGCACTTTGCTCTTTCCCAATAAGTAATTGTTCATTGAATCTTTCTTTCATTTTGTCTATTGAATCATCTGTCTCATATATAGAATTATCCCATTTATCAAATCTCTCAGAATTTCCAAGATTATAAAATTCGTCAAGCAATTCAATTCCAATTGCATTCCTATGATTTTCTATTGCAACCTTATTAACTGTTCCTGCCCCTGCAAAAGGATCAAGAACTGTATCTCCTGGGCAAGACCATAATTTAATACATCTTTTTACTAATTCTTCAGCAAAAGGTGTTGTATGACCTATTCCTGAATTGCTGATATTCCATACACCGTCAGCCCATTCAGCCCATTCATCAAGTGTAATATCTGAAGCCTTGATTAATTCACAATCTCCTGCTTTTTTATATACATATACAAATCCAACATTCGCTGCAAGAATTGTATCTCTTGCTTTCATATTACGATAATATAAATTTCCTTGTGCAAGCATAGCTCTCTGAGCTGAATATTTGCGCCAGAAACTTTTTGTGTGAAGCTCAAAATTGTTTTTCTTCATAATCGCATTAATATCTCCGGTCAAACTTTCTTGTCCCATTTTCCCATCTCTATTAAGCGTATAGTTATAGTCTTCAAATTGCATTACAAATTTACATCCCGGCTTCAATACTCTCTCGCATTCAGCGATAACAAGACCCAGCATATAATAATATTCTTCATAGCTTTCACAATTACTCAGATCACACGGATCATTACTATATACTCTTAAGTTATGATACGGAGGTGATGTAATAACCAAATCTACACTTTCGTTTGGTAATTTCTTTAATTCCTTTAAACAATCTCCATGGATCCACTTATTTGTTAATCTCATAATATTCTCCTAAATTCAGTATATTTTAATCCCATATACAACTGTGATGTTGTATATGGATAAATTATTTAGTTTCATTCAGTAGTAGGATTAAGATTACCAACATCTACAATTGTTGCTCCACTCTGCCCCTGCACATAAGGAACTGCGCCATTCCACTTATCAATCTTCTGTTTTTCAATTAGTTCCGGTGTAAGAGACTCTGCAATTTTACTATTTGCTTCTGCCTGAGCTTCTGCTTTAATTCTTGTTGCTTCTGCATCACCTTCAGCAGCAATCCTCTTTTTCTCTGCCTCGATTGAAGCAGCTTCCTTGTCTTTTTCGGCAGCAATTAAAGCTACTTCCTTCTCTTTCTCCGCATTAATCTTGGCTGTTTTAGCTTCAATATTTGCTAATTCCTGTGCCTGCTGTGCATTAACTTTTTTCTGAATAGCAGCGGAAGTCTCTTCATCTGTAGAAATATTTGTAAAATTTACTGTATCAATAATAATTCCATACGGATCAAATTTCTGCTTAAGATAAACGTCTAGTGCTTCATTCAATTCCTGCCTTTTATCACCAAATACATCTGTTACAGGATATTTTGCAGTTACTTCCTGAGTCCATGCTTTCATCTTAGGTTTAATAAATGTGTTCTTTACACTTTCACCAGACTGTCCTTTAAAACGAGTAAAAGTCTCTGAAACTCTACTTTCATCAAATTTATAAGAAAATTCCAAATCTACAATTAAAGATTTTCCATCAGATGTAGGTGTTTTAAAACTTTCATCTTTTGGACTATCTCCTTTATCTTCTGATGTAAGATAAGACTGTTCAATACCAATAGAATATAAGGTTACATTTTTCATTGGTGACACAAAATGCCATCCTTGAGACAGAACTTCCTTACCTACACCGGATGATGGATTGTAAACAACACCAACATACCCTGTCGGGATTCTTTCAATTAATCTAAGTCCTAAAATTACTCCTACAGCAATAATAATTGCCAAAACTACTGCTCCAACTTTTCCTTTTTTCATTCCTGTTTCTCCTTTTCTTCTTTTGTTTTATATTCTTTATTAATTTCATCCATTGCATCTTTCCACAGCCGATAAACAAATCGTCCAAGTGGAGCAAATACAAAAGATAAAAGAAACCATAGTAATACGGCTGCCACGACAACCAAAAATATAAATATTGGATTCATTTTACTCCTATCCGTTCTATAATATTTAGAACATTATTATTAAAAAATATATGTATATATTTATATTCTCTTTTTTCATTTACGAATTTTATCAGTTAAACATTGCCAATTATATAAAAAATCCAAATCCAAATACTCATTAGACCAAAGTCTGCATAGACCAGATCCGTATGGCTCATTCTCAATGTTTCCAACAAATTCATCCCAATGTGAAATTTGAAAATCAATGAAATTCTTATCATTTCCTCTTCTATACATCCGCCCAACCCATTCATTAAGCATTTCCTTTTTGGGATATACTGTAACATAATTAATGCCAGCTCGTTCCATAGCTTCTCGAACTTGCAAATGACTACTTACAAGAATAAAATCTACTTTTCCAATATTCTCTTGAATGTGTTTTATATAATTGTTTGGAAATTCTGGATTACGAACTCTTCTTACCCCACGAAGAGGATTTCCTTTATCATCTCTTTCTGTTTCATATTTCCAACTAAAATAACTACTGTCACTATCCAAGATAGAATATTTATCTTGATAGTTTTTGTAAGCGTAGGTTTTCCCACAAGCCGGGAATGCACTTACTACTATTGTTTTCTTACTCATTTTTTAGTCCTACCTTCTCGATAATTTTTAAATGTTCATCATATAATTTCATAAATTCATCCTCTGTAATTTCTTCATAATAATCAATTACTCTTAAACTTTTTTGTATTACATGAGAATAACTACCTACAATTGTCCATAGTCCAATAACATTAATATTTATTCCATGTTCTGGACAACAGTTATCTCTATACCTATAACCCAATGTTAAACATGTTGCAAATTTTTCATTCGGACCTTTTAAAATGTCTATAATTTTAAATGCTTTTATATGTCTTATTTTTTGTTTATCAACTTTATTTAATTTATAATATTTTCCAATATAAGATTTACGATTTTCATATTCTTTTCGTAAATTTTCATTTTTCAAATATGTTTCATGAGTTCTCCGTTCTTTTTTCAATTTATTTATTTCGTCATCAATTTCCTTTATACGTTTTTTCATTTCATCTTCTGTTATATAATTTTCCATTTCAAATCAAAAAATATCTGTTGCTTCCAATTATGAAATATAATCATTCCTCATCCAAATCTTCAGCTAATTTTGCAAAATTCCAACTGTTTCTTTTAGAACTACTCCAACTTGTACCTGCATTCGCCCATGCATTTACTTTATCATTTTCATATCCTGCAAAATGACGTTTTTGCCACTTTTCATTTTTATTATCCCGAACAAGAATTTTTGCATCAATTGGAATTCTTGTCCAATCAACAATTGATTCTTTATATTCTTCGTTCATCCATTTTGTAAAACATTCTCTGCAAGTACCTTTATCATCATAAAAATCACATTCAAAACAATTTAAAGAACTACAACAAACAGGTTTCCCGTTTTTTATTCCAATACCTTCAAGATCAAAAATCATATTTACTATATTTTCCTTAAATTTTTCTATATTAGTCATTTTTTAATACCGCCTTTCTTTATAATTTCAATAGCTTTAACAAAAAGACATCCATTATTATATTCCCTTTTAATAATTCACAATTCGTACATCTAATCCATACCTTTTTGCAATATCTATCATATTCCTAGTTCCTTTAGATTCTCCGTCCCAAAAAGCAATCAGAACTGCAGTCTTTGCTTCGGATGCATATTTTGCCATTTCACAATTTCGTTTGTATCCGGCACTTTTCCCGTATTTATCCCAGTCAGCAGGAAACCTCACCACTTCGTAATCATACTTATAAGCAAATTGTTCTCCAAGGACATCTACTCCTTTGCATGTACCAGAGATAAATTTCACATTATTTGGACTATCTACAATGGTTTTATCATCAAGCTCTGATAATAAATCTGAAACTTCATTAAATAGTAACCAGTAGTCATTAAAATCTCTACCTCCAGCAATGATAATCCTAAGCTCTTTTACTTTTTCTATTTTTATTCTCCTCTCTCTCTGGCTTGTACGGCTCCGGTAGCGGCTGCCAAGCAATACATCTCCAGTGCCCATCGTATTGCCATCCAATTCCGTAAGTTTGAAACATGCAGTTATATTCTCCATACCGAAAATACTCGTACCACACGATAACTTCTTCCCCCTCATCTGGCAGCCGCTCTGATACTGGGATCCAGTCATTGGTAGGAACGTTCAAGTCCTTACCAGTATCCATGTGGGAACGGATGATTTTCTCTATTTCCAGATATGCTTTCATTTTTCCATCTTTTTCGCCCTCTTCAAGCCAATCCTCAACGTCACACAGTTCAGGTTCTTCATCAGACATATCAATAATACTTTCTTTCGCTTTTTCAATCTCTTCCAAAATCTTCTCTAGTACACTTATCTTTATTCTTCCTTTCCAAACCTATTTCCATAATACAAAGCACATTCTTTGCACTCATCGATAGACTCTCCTTGCCCATTCATGGTTCTCAGTCCTGAACACCTATCATCCTCATATCCCGGATGTTCGTACCTATGTGTAAGATAACAATTGTCAATCCCTTGTTTTACTGTTATATGCATCACTCCACCTCTAGCATCTCAAAATACTCTCCCAAATGTTTTTCAGTGATTTCCAACCATGAACCATCGTCAATGGAATCAAGATGTATTTCTCCACCAATAATTGCGCTGCCGCTTTTATCAAGTTCATAAACTTTTCCTATCTCAATTACAGTTGCAGTATTTTCTATGAGAAAGCCATCTGCATCATAATTATCTATGCAGAATGATTTTTTTACACTTATATCTTTTCATCTACCAATTTTCCTCCAACAGCTCTAATTCCTCTATTTTATCCATTAAATCCATCTCATGGTAATTCTTTTTAGGATATCTTTGATATTTTGCACTTACACAGCTTGGAGAATTTGCATACAGTCTGTTGTATTCCAATGCAAGCCTTAGTGGAATATCTTTGTGTTTTCCTGTCAATGTAATTTTACTTTTATCTTCATAAGTTATAAAAATCTTCCACATAGTTACCCTCCCAACAACTCTGGATTATCAAAAATGTTTCCAATAACTTTGTAGTCATATCCATAAATTGTGTCACGCTCACTTAATCCAATAGGGTATCGAGCTTCAAACTTAGGCTTAATAGGCTCTACACCAAAATCCGCAAAGTCCTTTCGCCAAACTACTTTATATAGGTCATATCCTTCTTTTCGCTTGTTGCATTTAACAATATCACCCTCCCAAATCTTTTTACCATTCTTATCGAACAGACCTGTAAACTGGCAAATTGTATCCGGATCAACCTCATACGCAGCAACTGTTAATGGGGCACCTTCTTCTCCACTTAAAAATGATGTTGCAATATATGTCTCATCTTCCGACTGCAACAGTGCACCAATTACCCATTCACCATTATCTTTTCTCTTTGCTTTAAAAAGGATTTCCCTATTCATCTTCTAATTCCTCCTCTTTCCTGTCTTCCCATATCTGCCGAAACCGTTCCGCGGATTTTTTCAATTTACCTTTTGAGGAATAGGTCTTAAATGTCCAAGGCGGATCAGCATAAATAATCTGGTATCTATTTTCTGTATTAAAAATGTCTATTTTCATTTCTTTTAGGAGAAACCGCAGTTTTATGTCCGGACAACTCGTCCTCCTAACTTCATTTATTTAATTGGAATTATGGTCGAAGTGACCTCTTTTGTGATTTGAAATTTATCTTTAGTAGAATTAAATAAAAATAGTCATTCCTTGTTTGTGATGAACAAAATCATTTTCAAGCATTTGCTTCCATTCTTCCTTGGACGCCTTGTAATTAGCAAACGTAGTCGCATTTTCCTCGCACCATTCGCATAATTTATCCAGTGTTTTGAATACCGGACTAACCGGGCTTCCTTCTGATGTTGTTTCCCATAACTGATAGCCTTCCCCTTTTGGCGGCTCACATAGCGCTTTTAACTTCTCTGTTATCTCCGAAAGGTATTCGTCATATTTCGGGCAACCGTAATCCGAAATCTCTATTCCTCTTATCCTTGCGTATTCTTTGCAGGATTCGCAATATTTTCTGTCTTCAGTAGACATGCAAGTGTTTGGAACATGATTCATAAAGTAGCCATACCAAACCGTGTTTAGTGGATAATCAAAATCCATTGGAACTCGTCTTAATTCTCTTCCCATATCATTTTCCTCTCTTAATCCTTTTTCTTTTCTTATCACTGCCACACATGGCAAGTTTTCCACCTTTATTTACTTGTCTACCGTAGATAAAGGCATTAAAATTACTTCTGCTCATATGCCCTCCTGTTCCATGCTTCGATTGCTAGTTTTTTACATTCTTCAAAGCTTTCTAAATCGTCTTTCGGACAATATCCAACCGTTTCTGCATTACATTTTGTACATTGTACCCATAGTGTAAGTCCTATTCTTTTATGCTTCATATATGTCTTTGCTTCTCCACCGCAGAACGGACATGGTTTTAATTTTTGTTCGCTCATTCTTTCCCTCCAAAATTTTCTTGTAGCATTCTTCACAATAGGATGTACCATCACGGCAAACTCTCCATCCAGATTTTTTCGCTATCTGCTTTAATCTGGCATTATAATTTTTAAGTCCAGAAAATCCCGTCAATACATTGGAGCATTTATCACATACAATTTCATGCCAAATCATTTCCCTTCCTCCAAAAGCTCATTAAACTTCTCGAAAGCCCTCTGAGATACTTTATTGTTCTGTTTCTCTTGCTTCAAAGATACGGTTAAGTGGGTATCAATAATATGAGAAAGTTCTCTATCCATATTCTTGCGTCCTTGGTATAATCCATCCCGATATCCTTTAGCCGGACGAAATTCATTGATTTTCTCTTTACCCTCGCCCTGACCTCCGGCGGTCTTGTTGTACCGGCACTGATAACCACGCTTCGTATATTCAAGAATCCAGTATTGCTCCCATTTGTCCAGTTCGGATTCAGGATAGTGTTTAAAATTCAGTTTCCAGCCACAGGGATTATCAGCAGAATAAAATCCTCTCTTCCGAACCGAAAGATCTATATGCTGGTATCCCGTCAAATGGCTACACATTCGTTGCATGATATGTACTGCCTGTCCAATGTAAAAATAGTTGATTCCATCTTCATCGGTTCTGGTTAGGAAATAGATTCCGCTATTATCATCAAGTGCCGGATTCACTTTCAGCAGTCGTTCTCGGTTCTTTCGCTCTATTGCTTTCGCTTTAGCAATGTTTTTGTAATGGCTCAATCGTTACTCCTCCCATCTTAATTTCTGTCCGCAATGATAACAGAAACTTGCTATTCCGGTTCCTGAAAATGATCTTCCACAGTTCGGACACCGGTATGAGTCCGTATATCTTATTCCGGTTTCATCATTTGTTTTTATTGGATTATTCGGAATCTGCTTCTCAATCGCTGAAATTGCAATATCATAAGCTTTACACTTTTCTTCCTCTGTGTAAATAACTTTTTCTCCGCACCCCGGTCTTTCATTTTTCAAAATTTCTATTGCTCTAATATTCTCTTCGTTCACAATTCATTTTCCTTTATCATTTAATTTTCCATTTTCTTAAGTTATGTAAATTTCGTGATATGTTCGATTATTCACATGAACCATGTTTGAATTTATGATTACTTAAAAAGAGATTACCTGCTGCATCTCTGAAAATATCGGTACAATAAGCACCGTCTATCAGCGAACCATTCTCATTTCTAAGCTGAATACAGACGTTTGTATCCGATCCAAATTCTCTTTCAATTTTTTCACATGCTTCTTTTAATTCAGATACTGTAATCATATTTTTCTTTTCTACTCCGTAATTCTTCTAATTCCATATCTAAAAGCGCATTCATTCTCAATAAGGCATTCTCTAGCTTTTTCCCAGCCCTTGACAAAATACGCCGCATCTGCTTGCGCTAATAACTCGATAGATTTACCAAGCCACCAGAGTCCACTGTTAACTCCTTCTGGCTCATCTTCTGTAAAATATGAATCAAGAACTTCGATGTCTTCTCCGAGCTGTTTCTTTGCACATTTAATAGCTCTGTCTCTTTCTTTTAAAATATCTTCGTCACTTAATCCATTCATCGGTTGTGAAATAAATAATTTAATCATTTTTTATTTTCTCCTTTTCTCTTATGTATTTTTAAATGCAGACGCAAAAATAAAAAGAGAGAAATACATAACGCTGTTTTCTATCTTACAGGCCCATACGTCCACACATAAGTGTTGATAGATCCCATGCTACTGAAATCTAGATGCATTTTTGATCATCAAGTTATGCCAACTAGAACTGTTTATTCTCCAATAATACAACGTGTAAATTTCGCTTCTATTAGCAAGTGCATCTCCATCTTGTTATGCCAAACCATCTAGTTTTTCAAGATATTTGCAGCCATCGAATTTTACATTCTTTCTTTTTGATTTAGATGTTCTATGCTTACATTTAAATCCAATAAATATCACCTCATATATTACAGTTCTCGTTTCTCTCTAACATGTAATAACTACACATACTTCTTTCGAGAATATAAATAGTAATCTCTACTATATACGGAATAACAAGATAAGCTAGACGTCTTCTCCCATACATCATAGTAGATTTGCTCTCTTAAATTCAAAAGGTCTTTGTCTGAAATATCCGGATTGAAACGTAAAATGGTTTCTTCTATACATTGACGACCGTTTACTAACTTGTCATATAAATTATAGTTCATACATTTTCTCCTTTCTTACTTGACTCACAGTCATAATAATTTACAAAGTTATTTTCTCGACATTCCTCACACGGATAAATATAAGGATCATGTTTAGTAGAATTTGTTCGATGATATACTAGCCTATCATAGTACTTACAACGATGATCTTTCTTATAAGAATTTATTCCATAATCTCGCTGCTCTTTTTCTGTAAAATTCAAATATCCACAGTCGTTACAGTCTGGCACACGAATATTCATACACTTTGCTAAAAATTCCGGTGGTTCTTCCTTTTCCTCAATCTTAATACTCATAAAATCCGCTTTACTCTTCTCCTTAAGCTCATCCGCAATACTCGGAAATTCATGAGTAAATACCGGTCGTTCCATGATCTCTTCGGCATAAGCATGGAAATCACTAAACTCTCCGATCAAATATCCTGTGTATGCGCTTACAATAGCAGCTTCTCTTTTAGTCATACACTACCTCCTATAGCTAAATGTAAATGACTGGTTACTACCCAACCTTTAGGCTATGTTGGATATACTTCTACTAAATATCCTTGTTTTTCTTTTTCTCTGATGTAACAGTCCACGATCTCCTTCTTTTCAGTGCAAAAGTGTGCCTGTTCTTCGATTCTGATTTGTTCTTTAAGTCGTTCTTCATCGCTCATGACGTTCTTCTTTACAATATCAATCACATCGTCTAAAGATCTTAGTCGTTTGGAACCTGTGGCTAGCAAATACCTATCTGCTTCCAATCCGTAAACATAATGACAATCAGGACACCTTCCTCGATAATAATTTTCAGAATTAGGTCTTATGATTATGTGGCAGTTGTCTGTTAAAATATCGATAGCCATTGGTCTACAATTATCACGCATCATTGTTTGAGGAATCTTCTTTTTGAGATACCGAAACCATTCGTCACATTGACCATCGTTTCTTGTAATTAATAATATTTCTTTCATAATCTAACCATTTCATATTAAAATATTTTGTGGCAATATCCGACCGCTTATTTTTAAAATGATTTAAATATTTCATACTTGAAGACCTTTGACCATTTAATTCACAAAATTCTAAAAATGATTTCTTTTTGAAAAAATTAGGTTGATTGCACCATCTGGCAAGATTTATGTACATCCCCCCTATATGGAGATTCTTCATATTTATTAAACCTCATAATATATGGTAAGCAATGATATTTCATTAATAACTCAATTCTCTTAAAAACATCTGAAATATCTTGTTCCCAAAATTTTTCATCCCAAATATCTTTTCTATCAAACCCACAGAACACATAAAATTTAGGGCATTTATTTGTATATCTTCTTAACAATTGCAACTTCTTTTCAATTAGATCATAATCTTCAACATTGTCAAAGGCAAAAATATAATCACCGTCATATCTACTGTTAAAAAGTAATTCACATTTTTCATCTGTTAGTATACGTTCATCTAACCCTTGTTTAAATTGAAAAGGTTTCCCCGTATTCTGTAATTCTATTAACAGTTTTTTCCAGTTGGAATACCCTAGAAAATTATCATCTAACAATAAAATTTTTTTCTTACTATAATCTACAAATTCATCTAATGAACTATGCTTTTCAACTTTATCGTAATTTCTATTAACACAAAATGGGCATTTTCTAAAACACCCTCTTGTAATAAAACCAATGCTATAATCATAATAATATTTATAATCTAATCTTTTACCACCATTTAATAATTGATCATTTATCCAATCGTCATATAAATGGTAATCTGGAAAAGAATGTTCTATTTCATATGATAATTTTGGTGATTTGTCGTAATAAAACCCTGTACCACCATATTCAACATTTGATAGACTTAAAATATTCTTATCAATTAACGTATCTGTAAAGACTTTAGAAATAAAAACTTTATCATATTGATCAAGATTTTCATAATCTAATTTTAATTCAACACTATTGTTTTCTCTCGAATTTTTATAATATCCAGAGATTTTCATACATGCTAAATTTGGAAATCTATGTTTCTTTCTACCAATTAAATCTGCATCTATAATTGCAATTTTCAATTCCGGTTCACCATAATAGCTGCGCAGCTTTACTCACATGTGAATTTTTATCCTTTCTTAAAATTTCATAACTATTATACTTATGTATTCTTTTTCTTTCTTTTTCTAATCCTTTTATTATTTCTCTTAATTACTAGTAATTTTTTTCACATGACCGCATTTTTTGCAAACATAAATCCACTCATAATATATTGGATATTTTTCACTTATAAAAGAACTATCACTAAAAACTTCAATTTTACTAAGTAATTCATATTCATGTTTGCAAAACAATGATCTGATATAATCTATCAATCTATGTATATATTTTCCTCCCTATTTATTCTTCATCAAACGCACTATCAAAATTTAATCAGACGGCACAATCCTTACTGTTTTCACACGAAAAATCAAACATGATAGTAAGATTACTCATAAATTATCAATCCTCCTTTCTTTTACAAATTATCGATGATTACAGTATTAGGACTCAAATATATTTCACCCTTTCTCATATACAATAACTCTACCAGTCATTTTGTCGTAAATAACATTTGTGTGATCTGGTTTACCCATTTTTACTATCCTTACTAACAAGTTTGATATTATATCCGAGTTTCTTTTCGATTTCTGCGAGAGTCATTTCTTGATATTTTTTTTAAGAGTGTTAACGACATAGGCTGCTTTTTCACAAGTAAAAGTATCGCCATTTTTCTTGACTTCCACGTCATCGCGTATTAGATCGAAAATATTAGAACCTAATTTGATTTTATAATAATCGAGTACTATAGGGGAGGTCCATTCTTCATTATTTATGATCGGCAGTAAATCTGTACGAATTTCCAAATCTATTTTAGGAACAATAAGCTCATGTATTCCACGATCGTCTTCGTATTCATATACAAGCTTTAAATATAAATGATTACTCTCCTCAAATACTTTACGCTCCTTTAAAAATACATTTTTCTTCATTTATTTCTCCTTTCCAGGCAGCACTTTCTCAAATATCAATCCTCTTCGCTATAATCTTCAACTTTAATCCCAAGTAAAAACTTCCACATTTTCTTTTGAAACCAGCTAAAATGTTGACCCACTTTAATAATGATAGTAAAATTATCTTTTCCAATAGTTAATTTGGATCCATTTTGAATTTTAGAAATATAAATATTCAAAAAATTTTCATTTAAATTAGGTATTTCTTTTTCATTCTGATGATTTGCAAGATATACCATTAAAAATATGCCAATACATCCAAATCCAAGTACTCCAATAGCGATTAAAGCATCAATCATATTACTTAATTCTCCTTTTAATAATCAAATTTTTATAAAAGCTATTCCAATTAAGGAATAGCTAAAGTTATTAAGTATTTTATTTTTTTAGTTTCTTATTTTTGTCTATATTTCTATATGAAACCCATGCAGTATATCCGCATTCAGGGCATTTATATCCCCGGCTCCCCTGACTATCACTATCAAAATAAATCAATCTTTTACCACAATTTCTACAATACCCATCGTTATATTTTTCTTTCTCCAGTCCGATCCCTACTATAATTGATGCTGCTAATATGAAAGCTCCAAACAAAAATACTAATAATAGTTGCATGATTACCTCCCAATGTATTTTCTGTAAATAATTCTTTTTATATAATCAAACAAATATGAATATTTTATATCAGCTTTCTATCAAGAATATCATTCACCAATTTTCCATCAGCTTTTCCTTTAACAAGTGGCATAAGAACTTTCATAATTTTACCCTTATCTTTTTTGGTTGGATTATCAAGTAGTAATTTATTCAATACACCATCAATAGCAATTTCAATTTCTTCCGCTGTCATCATTTGAGGCGCGAACTGACTTAATACTTCAATACGATATTGACATTCGTGGATAATATCTGTTCTATCTGCAGGCGCAAGGTCCATAGTTTCTTTTGTCTGTTTAATTTCTTTTTGAATCACCGCATCTTCTTCTGCTTCAGATAGTTCTCTCATCTTATCAATTTCTGCATTTTTTAATGCTGCCAATAAAAGAGAAAGTGTTTCTTTTTTAGATTTATTCTTTTCTTTCATGGCTTTTACCATTTCTGATCTTACTAAATCCTGTTTACTCATTTTCATTATCCTCTCTTGCTTTTTATATTCCTATTTATTTACGGTGTGCTGTTACGCCAAAAGGGAAGTTGTCCTTACCAGTTACGGGGTGACTTCTTATAACTCTTTACATCATATATCCTTTACTCTGTTATCTCTTTTCAGAGTTTTTCATACTTTCAGATTTAAAGCCCTACTCTTTAGATGATGGCTGCTTCTAAGCCTACATTCCGCAAAATATATCAATCAAACTTAACGTTTATTTATTCTTCCAGTTACTCCAACTAAATACAACTCTTCCACACGGACAATAATATGATTCATGTAGAAGTGTTTCTTTTCCCTCATAAATAATGACAGAATTAAGATCAATGCGTGTTTTGAATTCTTCTGTTCTTTTTCTCACAATATCCATTGCATATTTCACCGCATCATCATAAGTCGAAAACTATTCTTCTGACGCTCCATATGTAATTGAGCTTGTCCCTCCATCTTCAAATACAATATATCCATCTGAATTTTCTATATATTTATTCATATTACTTCACTCTTAATTTAGTTTTATCACTTTACAGGAAAAGATTTCTCTACGCAACAATTTTCAAATGGAATAATTTCTTCTGCCAACTTCTTACCGCACCAAGGGCAGTAATTGATTTTTAAATGCTCACTTTTTTGAGCTACTGTACATTCTGGAATCTTATGAATGAACCCAAATTGAATTGAATCCTTCCATTTATAAAGTGTAAAATGAAAATTTTCATCAATACACCCATTACAATCATCGCAATCATTATCTCTCAGAACATGACAGAAATTGTCATCCGCATAAGCATTGCGAATTGCAATACCATATTTCTTATGCTCCGAAAAATTATCACAAAACTCACACATCATTCTTACACCTCCAAATTAACCTTTTATTTCAATTTCTTTCCGAAATCTTTCTTCTAATTCAAAGACAGATTTTCCCGTCCCTTTCATCGGTACATCTATTTTGTCTTGTAAACCTTTAAGCATTTTCCAATACTTTGGCAAATGCAGATATATATTTTTCAGTTCTTTCAAATTCTTATTTTTACAACACCAGCAACTTACTCTGTCTAAAATTGAATATAATTCCACACCATCCTCATCCCAATAAATATCATTTACATGGCAATATTCCAAACAATCTTTTTCTGTCATATTCCAGTCAACCAACGGTGTTCTTTTGTTAATATCTATCATTTTGAGACGTTTTATTTCATCACACGCAATCCCAATATATACTATGGAATCTTTCGTATATTTATTGCAAATTGCTTGTTTCTTAAAAGTATGCCATCTACATGCTCCGCCACAATATCCATCTCTGTATACAATTTGTCCATTTCTTTTCTTTTTCTCACGAATTAGCATATCAATCCAAAATGGTGTGTCTGGTTTTAATTCGGTATACTTTATTTTATTCTCTTTTAATAAAGAAATAATCTTGTCTCTTACCTTATAAATGCAGGAAAATTCCATTCCCGTATCATAAAACACAACTTCATCCAATGGATAATCTTCTTCAATTAATTTTAACACCATTGCGGTACTATCTTTCCCAAAACTACAACTTGCTATATATTTCACATCAACCACTAATCAAATCGCTCTGATTTCGAGGTAATACTCCGAACTGCTCTTATACATTTATATCCGTTTCCAAATATAAATTTATAGCCATCTCCTGTCACATTTTATACCAACATAGCTGCTAAGATTCTTGCTGGAAACCTCGTCTCACGAGGATTAGATGTTTCTCCTTTCATATTCATTCTTCATTATATTCTTCTTCATAATCGACCTTTCATTTTATTCACTCTAAATTATTTCATCAATAATCCCATATTCCAATGCGCTATTTGCGTGAAAATACACATCTTTCTTTTTTTCTCTAATTTCGTTTATATAGTGTTCTGGAATTTTTGTTCTTTCTATAACATACTGTTCGTTAGATTTATTTAAAAAATCCATCTCTTCTCTATCTTCGACTAGATCTTGATATTTGCCATATCTATAGCAACTCATCTGATGATACATAAATGTTGCGTGTCTAGTTGCAAACCGTTTATGTCCAGACAGAAAAATCTTAAACGCTGCACTCATCGCATAGCCTGTACAATATGTATATATTGGCGTTTTAGATTTCTCAATAATATCTATTAAAGCCCACATGTCATATACTTCACCACCATATGAATTTATATATATCTTGATTGGCTTTCTTTTAAAATCCTTTTTCTCAGTTTCTTCGTCATCATCTTGTTTTAACAAATATAAAAGGTTAAAACACATTTTCCCGATAGAAACATTATCTATATAATCAGAAATATAAAATAGTCTTGAATCAGTATTTATCAAAACATTGTCCGCTGTACTTGACATATTTATTACCTCTTTCTTTATCTTAAAAATAATCTTTTGATATTATTTTATATTTTTTCACTTCTGTTATATCCAAATAATATCTTCATACTTTCCGAAATAGTATGGCCTAATCAAACAATTAAAAACTTCTAAATCAATGTCTTCATCACACCAAATTTTTCCATATTTTCTTCCTCTACAATTTTCACATGGTTTGATCCACATTAATATTGTTCCATCTGAAAACTCAGTTCGTATTCCATTTTTTCTTTTCATTTTTCTAACTATAATTTTACCACAAGAATTTTCTATTTCTGTCATGATCCCATCTGCTTTTAAATAATCAAATGTAACGACAGCCCATCTATTTTCCAAAATATTTTCTTTCATATTTAAAATCTCCTATTATTATGTTATCATTACTACAGATATATGTGTGGCTATAACTACCATAATATAGTCCAAAAGTCACTGCCGTATATCTGGTAAGAGGCCTGTGGTAGTACATTATTGTACGGTTTATAATGGTGCGAATGTACCAGAAAGGAATTAATTCTAGTGAAAAATACATATCACATCTTGGGGGTTCTCCTAAATCTTTATTCCCTTTCTTGTATATAGAGTACAGAAGGGAGGTGATTTATGGAGATATTGACTTTTATATTAAGTATTTTGTTGCTTTTTATGGTCTGTTTCATAGGAACTCTTATCTTATCGAAGAATGCCAAAGAATTTCATATTCATTTGGATATTCGTAAAGGATTTGATATTTCTGTGTCATTCTATGAAAATCAACAATCACAAAAATAACAATTCCTAATTTATAGACCATAATATTTTCTCTTATTTTTTGTATCGAGAGCTGCGCTTTTACAGGTGGCTCTCATTTTACCTGTCTACTAAATAATTCCTTTCGCTCACAGGCATTACCAATATTTACAAGGAGTCACGTCTCCTTCTAAACCAAATTTATGTATCACTTGTCAATAACTGTTGTTCTACATATTGAGTTATTCTCTGTGAAGCAATATCAAAATAAGCTTTATCATTTTCAAATCCAATATAATCTCGACCCGTATTTAAAGCAGCAATGGCCGTAGTGCCGGATCCAATACAGTTGTCTAATATTACTTCTCCTTCATTAGTATAAGTTTTTATCAAATATTCAATTAACTCTACTGGTTTTTGTGAGGGATGAAATTTAGAATTTTGACTATTTTTAGAAAAGACTAAAATGCTTCTTGGATATCTGTCTGTAGATTCATAATAGACATCTTGATCCATTTTTCCATAGATTTGGTTTTTATTATTTTTAGATTTAAAAGATTTTTTCAAGATATGACCATGTGTCATTTGTGGATTATATGTACACTGTTTTTTATAGAATACACTAATCAATTCATGATTTCTCATGGGTTGTTTTTTAGCATTTAAAAAACCTGTGCCGGAAATTTTATCCCATATCCAATCATATTTATAATTTTTAATATTGCTCAATCTAAGCTGGCTGCCAAATGGTTCCGTATTAAATAGAACCACAGCTCCATTATCTTTGATAATGCGATTGTATTGCTCCCACAATTTATCGAATGGTATGATTACGTCCCATTTACAATGTGTAGTGCTCAACCATACGGCAAATCGCAAATAATACAATCAATACTTTTATCCTGGATATATTTCATTCCTTCCAGACAATCCATATTATAAATTTTATTTCTCTCAATTACCGTAAGTAATCACCTCCTACTAAATACAAATTTCCGATTTTATAAAATCAAGTTCACCTTTTTTATCTAAAGAATTATACATATCAATCCAGCCTTGAGCTGATAAACTTTTATAAGAAGAATCGCAACTTTCCCATCTTTCTATATAAAAGTAATTATTATTTTTATAAAAAATTTGTTTAATTTTAAGATAAAGATTGAACGCATATTTATTTGAAAGTTTCCTATTTTCTCCTTCAATGTATGCTTCTGTTGGATCATATTGACTTCGTAGATTAGTTAAAGTTCTATCGTATAATTCTGTTTTAGCATAATAAAAACATTTTGCTTTTAAATAATCGTCTAAATTAATTGGTTTATTTAGTATAAGTATATAATTTTTAATATCATCTTTCATGTGGTTTATAAACTGATTTAAATGATCCGGATGCATTACATAGCTATTTTTTCCCTTATAATTATATAAACTTATAAAATTTGTACTATCTATATCTTTATATAAATATTCTTGATATTTTTCCTCAAGATTGGAGCAAAATCTTTTAACTTCAATAATTTCTTTAGTTTCTTCATTTATTCCAATTATATGAATCATTTCAATTACTTTGCCAATTTCGTCAATTAAATCTCCGGCATTATATTTTTCATATTCTTCATCTTCATTTTTAAACACCTTTGTAATCGTTCCATCTGGTTTTAAAATAACTTTTTTAATAGTTTCATTTATTATTTTAAATCGTTCCCTTAATATATTTTCATTATCATCTTTTTTAATTCTAATAAAATAATCCATATATTCTATATTCTCCCTAATAAAAGACATGTTTCATATGATTTTTTAGTCAAATGGAAACTAGTAATTTCCCTTTTATTATCAACAAATTTTTAACTTTTTTAGAACCATGTCTGTTTCCCAATGAAATTGATATTTCCACCCGTTATTTTATTTATGCCATGTCCAATAACTTGTACTTGATAATCCTCCCATTTTTCTCCTTCTTTATGATAAGGAGTTGTATTTTTATATACACCTTCTTTACGAATTACAACAAACTGAACAGTACCTTTAAAATTCTCAATCAAAGTTGTTGTCCATTTGCGTTCAGTGTGATAATCAAAATCAGGATTATAAGCTAATACTTCTGATAAATCAAATACGGATACAAGTCCTGCATCAGCACAAAATTTTCCAATACGTTCTCCTGTATCAGAATTAAATGTAGTACAACACCAGTTCCCATAAAGTGTATCTCTGGTCATATACTTCTTAATTCCTAGTGTTTCCATGTTACTGCCATAATTACAAGCATACCAGTCATCATCTGTCAATGGCTTTGTACCATGATGCTCGCAACGAATTATATAACATGGATCTGTAATTATAATATCGCCATCAAAAAACATTGGTTCACTATCAAGATATACATTAAAATCAAAATTATAAAAATTAACGAGTTTTTCATACTCTATTTTTTTACACCAATTATCAATATCTTCATCATAAACAGAAGCTACTATAAATAAATCATTCAATTCAGCAAGTTTAGAATGTAAAATTTCATCATTGTATTGCAAAGAATCTATTAAAGAAAGAATTTCTCTTTTATCATCTGGATCTAATTTTTTGTATTCAAAAACTTCTTTTCTAATTCTATTTTTTTTATTTTCAAAATATCGCTTATTTTCATTTTCTAAATTTTCAACATGTTTTTTATCCATAATATTTTCATCCTAACTAACATCAAATCTTTCAGTAATTTCTTTAAAATAGTCCAGATAGAATCATTAGATCATTTTCTTTATCATTCTCAATTAAAATATAATTTTCTTCGCATTCTTTGATTAAATATTTTTTATTAACTGTAAGATTAAATCATATAGCCATTTTACTTACTGCTAGCTCTTCATCTCCATTCTCCTACTATTCATCTAAATGTCTGCTTTTTCGGATTGATCAAGTCTCCTTCAACCTCAAAATATATGTACCGGCTACTTTGTTTTACTGGTTTATTAATATCCACATACTTATTCAACAATTTAGAATATATTCGCAATTCTTTAATTTTGATCTTGAATCTTGTCCAAGTCTTCCCATTGCGTTCAAAAATACTTGCTTCCATTTTATCCTTCCAATCCTTTCTTCACATACTGAATTACCGGATTATTCATATTCAAATACCGGTAAAACTTCACTCCGCCGCACTTCCGAAGCCTGTTAAAAACACGCTGTTTGGTTTCTGGGTCTTTATCTAAAATATCAATGATATATTTTGGATGAGAACGTAGTTTTCGTTCAATCTTCTCCTGCTCCTCACAGTATTCCAATCCCTGAAATTCTCCCGGTAACAAACTCGGCATATACGGTCGAAACATCTGCGTAATCACAAAATCCTCAATTTTTAAGCACTCAATCATGGCTGTTCTCCTTAATCTCCATTTATCTCTGTTATTGCTTTTTGATATTTACTGATTGCATTACCAAGTAACTGTATCATTTCAATTATCGCCTTTTCTTTTGCTTCTTCCATATCCTCTGTATTTAAGGCTATGTTTTCGGCTCCAAGTTCCCTGCAAGTTAAAAGCCATTCGCTCCCGTAGTAAATATGTTTATGAACCGTGAATTTAATTCCATTTGTTTCGTTTTCCAAAATTCTAGGACTTCTATCCTTTTCTCTTTGGCTATGTGTTGTTATGTCTTTATACATACATTTTCCTCCAAACTTTATTTTCAAAATTCTTCATCATAGATATGGACACCAATTTGCTCACCCAACCAGTCAAGACCATCTCTGTTAAACCAGTATGTTTTTTCTCTCCCCATATCTATTTCTTGATAAGATTCCATATAGCCAGCTTCAACCAGTTTGTCCAAATCGGAATCATTTCCATAGAAATAATTTCTGTATGGTCTGAAATACTTTTTTCCGTTTCTTGTATATAATCTTCCTCTCCTTCTCGGAAATGAGGAATTAAATCCGATAGTATGTAAAGCCTTTTGCCGCATCGTACAATATATAAAAATTTTTCCGTCTTCCTCAACATGAATATATTCTTCTTTTGGTAAATCAATAATTACCGTTTCTTTAATCCCATCCATACTTTTCTTCAAAATAGATAAATCTTTTTTCTTCCATTTCATAAAAATCAATTCCACCAACACAATCATTCAACACTTCTTCTGCCTCTTCATCTTCTTTAAACCAAACTCTTTCGTTTCCGATTATGTATTCTCCGACATATGCGCTTCCCCATGATGCTGTCCATCTTGAATAACCATCGTCTGCAACAATTTCTGAATCAACCATAGGAAGAATAAGTAAATCTGTATTATCTTTAATTAACTGGAATAATTCTTCTAATTTTTCTTTCTGGTTTTTCATTCTCACACCTCTGGCATATGGAAAACTCCGTTTTTGACATACGGTGTATTTCCTTTAAAACCGTTCAAACTGATATATGCCGAACAAATTTCATCCAAAACCTCAATGGCTCGTTCTTTGGTTTTGTAATATCCTAAAATTGTTGGAGGGTCTTCATTCGGAGAATCATTTCCAAATCCGTAAATTTCATTTTCCAAATTTATCCTTAATGTACAGCCTGACATATCAAAAATTGTTTTCTTATCCTGTGACCTAATCAGCATTTTCTTTCTCCTCTATCCGATATTTTTAATTTCATTGTGAAACAAAATGCACTGCTGATGCGGTTTATCATATCCACTATTGCAATAGAAAAATGTTGCAATCATATCGTTTTCGTGATACTCCGAAAAATTCTCATTGATAAATTTAATCAAATCCTTTTTGCTCATTCCAATCATTCCTTGCATTATTCTTCCTCCATTCTCATTTTAAAAGCAGAATGTATACCATAATAATTAGAAGCACAAGCATAAGTTGCAATTCCGTTACTATTTAAAGTACCAAAATAACTACCCTTACTATTTTGTAACCAGTAAGAATCCAAAAATCCACTATTATTTCCAAGGAATGCTATACTATTACGATGATATTTCATAGGTTCCCACTGTTCTAGGTTTTTTGAATTATCATCAGTAAAATACATGACACCGAAAATTTCATATTTTGTAGCTAGACGTAGAAAATCACCATTATCAAATACAATCATTTTTTCACGAACTTCAATAGGAAAATGATTAAGCATTTCACTATTAAGATACTTTCTTAGTTCACTAGTTTCATAGCTACCAATATTAATATCTGAACGGTTTATTCTGTGTTCTTTTTTAATAACGTCTACAAAATAGAAGATCATACCGTCATCTTCTTTTTTCACAGCAAGAGCTTCTACTTTTCTCCATCATTTAGATTGAAACTAATTACATCTCCTACTTTATAATTCTCTGTTTCAATTTCCGTTTTCCTAATTACTTTCATCCCCTTAATCCCCTTTCCAAATACCATCTGGTCTTAGTCTTGCCATTGCAATAAGTTGGTACAAAGGTTTAATTGCATTTTCTTTTGTCGGAATCCAATATCCATTGACATCATTCTTTTTAAAATTTTTTATTTCTTCATCTGTCAAATTCTCTTCTAAATTTTCTAAAAATTTAATTGCATTCTCAATAACAGGAATACTATCTGCTCCGCTCATACTATAAATAGTCCGTATTCCTTCATCACCAAAAGCTTTATAATACCATCTTGCGTAGTTATAAGTAATATTTAACCAAGCTTCAGTTGTTCCTCCAACCGTATATGTTCCTCCTCGCATTTCATGAGGACTATCAAAATATATAGCTCTTTTTGTCACTGGATCTATTAAATTAATATCATAACTCATATATTTTCCACCCCATATTTTATATTCTTTTCCACAGATAGACTTTACTCTATCTGTGGTTTTGTAAAATTCCAGAATTAATACTTTCATATAATCTATTCAGTGCAATTTCAAAAGCTCCTATTCCTGAAAAGAAACTACTCAACTTCAAATTATCAAATAAATATGGCATTGTTTTATATAACTCTCTATATATGTAATAAAGGACATCTACAACAATAGAATTTCCTGCTTGCTTATATAATTGTGTATTTGATATTCCTACACTTTTTGCTCTGTTAAATGCCTCATCAGAAAATCCCATAAGTCTGAAATACTCTTTTGGAGTTAATTTACGAATACGAAAATTTGATTCTATTTTATGAATTTCAGGTTCTGTAGCTGTAATTGTTAGCGAAATATTTCCATTTTCTTGAACTCTTCCTTGTCTTGTTTTAGATGTTGGATATGATAAATCTGCCACTCCACCTACTTCGCATTCAATATATCCTTGTTTTGTAGCTTGAGATATTTTTATCTTATCTTTGTTATTTTTAACAATAATTTTAGGCTGAAGGCCGCCTCCACTACATGTATTAATTGTTGGGGAACTTCCTTCAACTGAATATATTCTTCCTCTTTGAGGATTACTCCAATTATTATTCTCGCATATATTTCCTATTTGTTTTATTTTTACGGGATCTTTATAATCTGTTGCTCTCAAGCTTTGAGATATCCCATCTATATCTAATATTCTTACTCTATCTTGGTATTTCTTTTCAGTGTTTAATGTACCACATACTTTTATGTCACTTTCTTTAAAATCAGGAAACAATTTTAAATTTTTTAATACTTTAGAATTTAAATAAAATTTTTCCTCAACCTCATCTTCTAAAATATCTTTTAACTTTATTCTATAATTAATTGGTTCCGGAAATTCAAATTTACCATTATCCAAATCTTTTCTTATTGAAATAATAAATACACGTTCTCTATTTTGCGGAATACCATAATTTTTCGCATTTAAAACTTTCCAGTATGAGTTATATCCAGCATCATCTAAATCTTGAAGTATCATTTCAAATTCTGCTTTAAATTTTTTACTTGTTAATGCCTTTACATTTTCAATAATAGAAAATTTAGGCTTTTTTGCTCTAAGTATACGAATTCCTTCGTAATACATACCACTTCTTGTCTTCTCACCATTCTCATCAATGAAACCTTTTTGTTTTCCTGCTGGGGAAATATCAGTACACGGAAATCCCCATGTCATCATTGTAAAATCATCAATTTTATTTTCATCAACCTTTGTAATATCACCTAAATTCTTACTTTCATCTACATTATGAATTGCACAGTAGCTTTTTGTAGCGTACTTATCAAATTCACAAAAGTTCACGAGTTCCCAATCTTTATTTAAATTATTACTTTCATGTGGTAGTCATGAATATCGCATGAATATTGATAATTGTAATATCTTAGAAAGGAAAGTACAGGTAATACCGGTTAATTAAGCTATGCATAGCCTTGGAAACACAAGGTTTTGAGAACATCAAATGAAAGTAATATTTTTTTTGAAAAGGTTGCCAGATCGTCACCTAGCAACCTTATAGTTTTAAATTATCAGTTGGAATATTTAGCCCGACACGGCCAAGAATTATTATGATGTAAGTTCCATATATTTTTCTAACATTTTTTTGAATTCAGGACATTTATCTGCGTACATCTCGTACTTCAACATCTTGTCCATTTCCATCATTTTCTTATCCATTTCATTCTTCAATTTTAAAGCTTCTTTTCTTTTTTCCAATCGTTCATTATAAGCAGTTAAAATAACAGGAGAAATAACTTCTGCTGTAATGCCTTTGTTGAAACGTGAATCCGCTTCTTCCGGACTAATTATATCTGAAATTTCTTTTATCCGATTATCTCCACTTACAAATACTGTGTCCCCTGGATTATATGTAAATCCGTCATCGTAAATTGCAAAATGATAATCTATTCCACCCTGATTAACAACTGCTACCGCTTTATATCCAGTTAATTTTTCCATATTAATATCTTCTCCTTCTACTTTTTCTAAATTATCTTTACTAATAATTACATGTTTATTTTTACCATCTCCTAAAGGATTTGTAAAATAAACTTCAACTGAATTGGGGTATCCATATACTAATGTTTTAGTAACTTTTCCGGTCAAACCATATGTAGATAATCCTTTTTTCTTGACTCTAACGTATTCATTAAGTTTATATCTTTCCATTTATTTCTCCTTATTATTGGGGCTAGTCAAAAGACTAGCCACCTTTTTATCCAAGTTCATCAAGCATCTTCTGTAATTCATCCACGGATGCGTTCTGAAGAGCCTCATCTTTTTTATCGGCAATAATTTTCATAATCTTCTGCTTCTGTTCTTTCTTAATTGCCGCATTTTCAGCCATCTCTTTTTCAGTCAATTTCACATTAACGATGTATTTTACAATTGCAATCTGAATTTCCAGAGTTTCATCTTCCTTAGTCTTTTCTCCAAGAAGACTCTCCTCCTGTGATTTTTTCATCTGAGAATTGAGATTCTTAAAAATCGTGTCTAAATTCACCAAATTTAAGTCCCACAAATCTTCGACATTAACGAGTCCTTTAAAAGGAAATCTTAGTTTCATTCGGGTTGCTGCTTCAAATAAGTTCATGTCTTTCATGATCATTTTCCTCCATTAAAATTTAATTTTCATGATTCTTTCGGTGTTTCCTGTTACTTTTACAATCAATTCAGCACGTTTTGTCATACTGAAACCAATTCCAGATAACTGATCATCTGTTCCAATTACATGACACTTAGAACCAAGAGCTTCTAATACACGTTTGTGCTTCATAAGATCGTTATTTAAAAACTCATTATAATATCCATTTGGTTCCTCTGGATTAATACAGTCTTTTAAGAAAAAGAATAAATGCCTGTGTCCAATCCCATCCTGTTCATCAAAATAATTTGGACTATAACTGATAACTGATACTGGTACAAACTGATTTGTATTGATATTCCATACTTCTCTGGAAAATGTATTTAATTCACCATTTATAAATTTTTTAATAGAAAAGCTTCCATCTTTATTTAAAGTAACTTCTGCTACTTTAATTTCTTCATCATATTTTGTAGGAAGGTTATAATTAAATGAATGAATTTCTCCATCAAATTCTATTTCTGCTCTAAATCCATTTCTGGTACTTCCATTAAATTGACGAACAAAAAATAGATATTTTCCTGGTAGCATTTTAGTTTTTGTTTCATATACTATATTCTCTACTGCAACTTTCCAATTAGGTCTTATAATATCTACATCAAGCTGACCTCCAAGTTTAGAAATATATGGTTTTTTATCAGTTGCATAATATATCTCATTTTTATTTGGTTCAATACAGTGTGCATCAAGATCACTGTTATCATGACCGTCCTCATTCCACTGTATAGAAAATCTCAGACTGGCTTCAACATTACCTCCAGCAGCTTTCACATTCTGTTTTAAATCAGAGTCTGCAATATTTCCAGTATAAGCCCAGCTCAATCCGTTGTTCCACTTGAACATCGTTGCTGCATCCGGATCAACTGGTGCAATCAAAGAAACAAAGTTCTGTGCGTGTTTATTTTCTACAAAAACTTCAACTTCTTTTGCGTTTGGAAGAACATTAGAAATAAAATCTTTGGCTGAAATTTCTTCTACTTTTGAAAATTTCTTTGGATTTACAACAACATTTTTTTCCATTTCATCAAAAACGTTACCTGATTTTGTCATTCTTTTAGCAGCATCTTTATTCGAAAACAAAATATTATTTACTGTAATATCATCCAGATTTGCAAATCTTCTATCCAGGGAATTCATATATCCAAGTTCTGAAATAGTTTTCTTTGCGTCTTCTAACATTTTCTTTGTAAAAATAGGTTTTGGACGCTTATAATTGGGGCCTGCAACAATCTGCTCATATTTCTTTACTGCCAGATCTAATTCCATTCCTTCAGAAATATTAATCAGTAATGTTCCAATACTATGATTACGAATTTTACCGATTACAATACCTGCCTCCACAGAATACTCCCAGGCATATAATTCCTTTTCTTTTTCTGTTGTTAATTTGTCATACTGACTTTTATAATCTTTGAATTTTTCCAAAATTGATTTCCATTCTTCGCCTCTATATAAACTATTAGAAGCAATTAGCTCTAAAACCGTATCTAACGCATCTATAGAAATTTCATCCAAAGAACGCTTAAATACATTCCGAATATCTCTAAACTCTCCCTTAATATCGCCTTCAGTCCTACTAGATTTATCTACAAACTTAGATGGTAATTCCAAGAAGAAATGATCCCATTTATGAGAATTTCCATCAATCAATTCATAATTAAAATCTGTCCCGATATTTTTAAATTTACTCACATAAATATTTGATACTGCTTTTGATTTAACAAATTTATCAAGAGCATCTGTTACGGACTGGTACATAGTATCGCCAAGATCTAATTCCCAAATAGTATGTAGTTCACCATCTTTAATTACTACAGCATTTCCAATTGCTTTAATAAAATGTCTACAGCAACTACAATCGTGTTCTCTACGTTCTCGGAAAATTTTGTTTGTCCCAGCCGGAAAGCTATCCAAATATAAATTCCACAATTCATCTTTGTCTAAATCAACTTCAAATAATTTAGAAACATCTTTTGTCATGTCCTGAAAGTGTTTTTGCAGTTTTTCTTTAAATTCAATAAAATTCATAGTTTTCCTCCTTGATTAAATGACTTTATATAACTAGCCTATCAATATATTCTCTTCCTTCATTTTTAAAAATAGGAATTTCTTTATCAATAATCCACCGACTTCTTATCACAGTTTTTATAGAAGATAATTTGTCTGTAATATGATTGTAACAATCTTTTACTTTATATTTTTCTTTTATAACGCAGCTACCTCTTTTCTGATATGTCGGTAAGTCATTCCAATTAATTCCCTTCTGAGTCATAAGCATATCCTGAATATCATTACATGATTTATTCTGCAATTCCTTGTGGGAAAAATTAGCTTGCCCGACCATTTGAATACTGTTACGAATAGCGTCTAGTTGTCTCCAATAAAAATAATTTGTAACTTCTTCTTTTGGAATATTGAAGCATCTTGCATCAAACATAGCTCCTTTATTAGATGCCTTAAGATGTGCTTGATGAATTGAAACATATTTGTCATCTTTAATAGAACCATCATTATTACAATCACATAATAAATAAATATTCTCTGTAAAATATCTGTTAAACACCATAGTTGCCATACTTGCTGCAATACTGCACATTTTTTGTATTTCATAATCAAACCATGCAGAAGAATTTAATTTCTCATAATCTACTAATATCAATGAAATTTCATCTGACTGAGTGTAACCAAGTACGCATCCTTGAATATTCTCACATAAGTATTTTGTTGTTTCTTGCATTGTCTTAATTAATACTTCATCAAAAGGTTTTTGAAACCCCTTCGCAAAAGTATGAAATGCTTTACCGTCAAAGACGGAGGATGACTGGCATACGATTCATCAATGCACTTTTTGAAACTGATTCATAGTTTTTCATTCTATTGGCTAAATCACTTCTGTCCATCCTGTATAACTCCTTCCTTTTTATATATTCCTATTTTTTTAAATGGTGTAAAACTGTTCATAATTTTTTATTCATTTACTTACTTATTATTTTTTCAATCTTTTCTATTCCCAAAATCATCATGTACTGGCATAATTAAATTTTCCTTTCCATTTTACATTTACTACATCTACAAATTCTTTTAAATGTATCTGGCTTCATGGTTACTTCATAATATATTTTTCACGAATGAAAACAAAATTTCATTTTCAATGCTTGAATTAACTTATTTAACATCTTATTCTCCGTTTCATTTTTATGGATAGATATGAAAGGACTCGAACCTTTAACCACCGGAATTTTCCGGTGCTCTATCCAATTGAGCTACATATCTACTTGGTCGCTTAATCCACTTCGGATTCTCTGATAGACCATACAGAGTTTTTTAGAAAGTAACCTTCTAATAGGCAAATGCCAGCTACCGCTCAAAACTGGCTGGGCTTGGACTTCTCACCCGGAGGCTTTACACTTGCCTTATCGGTTTACAGCCATCCAATTTAACCACTGTTGTTTATGTGCAAATCGTGAAGCGGTTTTTATTACTGACTTTAACAGCTATTTGAATAGTTTGAATTTCACAAAAATTTATTCAATCAAGATCGCTACTCTTGACCAGTTCTCTTATGAACTTCTTACAATTCATTTCTTGTAAGATTATCCCTTATAACTGGCATAACCAGATGCTTTCTGAATCGCTTGATTATACTCACATTTTTTATTTATTAATTTTGGGATTATTGGTTTTTATTAGTACCAATTTGCTTATCATCTCAGAATAAGCTTCGCTATCTATTTAGGTGAAGTGATCGGGTTCTACCCAATAGATAACTTGTAATCTTATAAACCAGGCTATTTACCAAACTTAGATTACCTTAGATATCTTCGACTATATATCTTCAAGTTTTGATTATTTTCTTGTAGTCGCAAAAAATAATTTCTGGAATGCATGTAACGAGACTCGAACTCGTATAGTGTTTCCACCCATGGATTTTAAGTCCATTGCGTCTTCCTATTGCGCCATACATGCTCTATGCGGATGGTACGTCTACCAATTACGCTCCGACCATCAGAGAACACCGCATATCGTAGTTTATAACTCTCTCAACAACTTCCACTACGTCTCTGACTCAAAGGTTTGGATACATCATCCCCAAGTATTTTTTATTGAGTTAGAAAGTTTCTACGGCTAGTACCATTCGGGATTTCGGTAGGTCACATTTAAGTGTAGTTACAGCACACCGCTATTCGAGTATTGTTTTCCCTTATAAAACCACTTGTCCAAACGCTAATGCTGGCTCTATCTATTACTTCCGGGAATATTCCAGAATTACCGACTACTGCTCTCACGGCCTATGGTCTTATCTCTCTGGAAAAGTTTTTTGCAAGGTTCTTCAGCATGTATAAATTGCCTTGCTATATGGAAAAATACAGGGAGTAGGAGTCGAACCCACAATCGCTGGATATAAGCCAGGTGCAACGTACCGCATCACCTTCCCTGCTTAGTATCTCTATAAGATAGAGAAATGGATCGTCACAGACTCGAACTGTGAACCGTCCGGTTATGAGCCGGATGCGCTAACCATTGCGCCAACGATCCAGGTTTCTTTCTACAATAGCTTATAAAATAGAAGAAGAGAGGAAAATTACACAAATTCTATTGTAGAAAGAACGCTAACGGTGGGATTCGAACCCACATAACATATTCACTACGTCACAATGGCTTTCAAGGCCACGCCGTTATAACCATTTCGGTACGTTAGCTTTGTACTATAAATTATTCTCTTTTTCATTGAATAATTTATAGTATTGATTTATAATATATGTTAATGACAACTCTCAGACATGTTATTTATATACGCTTTTTTCTTCCTAAACGTCATGTAATTACATGGCGTAAAAAAGGAGGTGACTCTACATGTTGAATAGTAGCATGGTACATGCCAATAGTTATTGGCATTTCCGTCTTAACGGATGGGAATTTGTTCGAGAACATTAGTGTCATTATCCTACCAGATAATGACGTTCTGAGAGCTGTCAGAAACAATCATACATTTACCATCTTGTATCAATTTTTAATTCTTTTCTAATTAAGTTTTTTGCTTCTGTAAATCTATCAAAATAATCACCATCTATACAATGATATTTCACCCCACATACATCTAACAAAAATTTGATTTGTTTACTATATTTTTCTCTGTCCGATGCAATTATTTCATTTCTAGTTCCATCCTGAACAAAATCAACTGTTGGTTCAAGAAATAAAACAAGATCCCATTGATTAATTTTATTAATCGCTAATGCTAAATCTTTGCATCTTTTATTTTCTATGTCTGAATTTAATAAAAAATTTGCATAGAATAATGTAGTGATTGCATCTGTATCAACAAAGATAATTCTATTACTGTGTTTAATAGCTTCCATTTCATTTACTTTTTGACGTAGTAGATTTTCGTATAAATCTTCTGCGATCATATAATCCTCACCACCAGCATATTCACATGTATCACGTCCGACTTCTGCTACATAGTTTGTATTGTAGGCTGCAGCTAAATTTTGAACTAATGTACTTTTACCTGTACTTTCTCCACCAAGTATTAAAACTTTTCTGGTGTAATACGGTTTACATACATCTGGAATATAATCCCAATGGTTACTTGCCCATTCTCGAATTTCTGTAGAACAAATTGGAACTTCTGCTCTGGGAAAATAAATCACTTCTGACTCAGGACAATAAAGACTTTCAAATCTATTTGTACCATAATAGTCATCTCCACAAAAAACCGCATCAATTGGTTTTCCGATTAGTTTTTTGATATCATTAGCTCCTTGTTCCCAATAAAAATCTGTATTATATTCTTCTTTACTAACAGCATTATCTTCTACCATCATAATTTTAACGTTATGTAAATGTTTACAGCTATTAAGTATCCAGCGATATCTTAATTCCCTACTAGTGCTTTCTCTTCCCTCACACCAGCTAATCATTACATATAACTCTTCACACATAGATGCAGCTTTAATAATGTCATGAATATGTCCTATATGAAGAGGATCAAAAGACCCACCATACATTCCAACTTTATATTTCATTATTCTCTTGTTCCTTTTCCAATTTAATAGCTTCCTTTTCCCATTTAATAAGCATAAAAATTGCATTAAATAAATAGACTACCCACATCAAAAGGGTTCCCATATTCCCACTTCCTGATTTAAAATCACACCACCACATGTATATACTAAATACATCAACTGCAATCCAAATCCACCACTGCTCTGCGAACATTTTAACTGAAATAAGCATTGCTGCTATAGAACATACAGTAGTAAATGAGTCTACAATTGGCATTGCATCACCAATATAGTTAAGAAATACAGCAAATCCCCATACGCAAATTGCAATTACAACACATAATGCAATTTTTAATGTATAGTGCATGTGTTTCTTTTCAACTTCCATTGTCTCAGAGTTCATGTGTTTACTCCAAACATAAAATCCAATAAACTGCATCGGAACATAATAAATAGCATTCAATAATGTTTCTCCATAAAGAGCTGCTTTATATGAAATTATTGCATATAATACAGAATTTATTAATCCAAACAAATAAGCTGATAATTTCCCTTTTCCTGTACATACTACACATGCAACACCAGTTGTAGCAGAAATGATATCAACTAATGTATCTCCCCAATAAATGCTTAATCCGGCAATTATCGAACAAGCAATTAGTAACCATAAGATTTCCCATTTCTTCCATCCTGAAATTTCATTTTTTAATAAATCTCTCATTTTATTTTCCTTTCTGTATTTTAGTAAACAATAAGATCATATAATTATTTATTCCATCAATCCAAATCACGCTGCTCTTCACGTTTCTTGTCATAACTCTTTTTCTCTTTTGTTTTTGCCTTTTCTTTCTCAAGTTCATTCTGAACTTTCACCATAATACTTTTCATCTTTCCAATCGGTTTACAATTAACTCCCATAATCTTATTCTCCTTTATAATTTATTTATTTTCATAGTAGTTTAAATCTACTATTTCTTCTAACGTTCTTGGAGTATATCCCATATACGGCATCATAGCTCCAACATTATACATTTTACATTGTTTGTTATATAATTCTTCCATTTCATATTTAACTCGGCTCATCATATCATGTTCAAAACTTGTATGAACATGTCCATATAGATGATACCACCCATAAAAATGATTTTTGAAACATGGAATTGGATAATGACAAAGAATAATACCTTTATCATCTGATAATACAATTTCTTTATAATCAACAATCTCAACAAACCGACTTTGCAAATCTCTATTTTTCAAAATCTTACTGTCATGATTTCCCTTTATAAGATGAATATTTCCATTCAAATTATTGAAAATATCTAAAGTCTTCTGTGACCTATACCAGCTAATATCTCCAAGAATATATACGTCATCATCTAATCCAACTTTATTATTCCAATTTGTTATTATTACTTTGTCATGTGTTTCAATATCTGCAAATGGTCTTGCATCAAAAGCTAAAACATTTTTATGACCCAAATGCAAATCAGAAATAAAATAATTTGCCATCTTTATTTTCCTTTCTTAATTTTTTAATGCACATAATATTTCTCCTTTATATCCTATAAATTAAGCAACTCTATTAGATGAGTATACAAATGAAAGAAACTGATCATATGCCCGTTTCATTTGCTGATATCTTTCAGTTTCAGATCCAATTAAATCAATCCCGACTGTATCAAATTCATGTACATAATTTCCAAACCATTTAATTGCATGGTTCTCGTCAATTTTTTCATCTTTATATGTATAGGCAACAATATTAATCATTCCGGGAATATTTTCTTTACAGAAAATTTTTGATTTATTGTTCACATTTACTGACCAATCATTCAATCCGTCAAGATACAGTTCTACATCTTCAAGATCATTTTTCGTATAATTAAGTTCCTCAACGGTTCCAACATTTTTATAAATCATAAGTGCCTTAATCGCTGCGTCAATCAATTCATTCTCCGTATTAAAATGAACTGCCTTAATAATATGAATATTTTTGAAATTCTCAATATACTCCTTAAGATCCTCTGTAATAACAACTTCACAAGTATCACTCACCTGTTCTCTATCTTCTGAACTTAAATTTTCAGCATCAACATCAACAGAACCAGAATTTCCGTTTTCTTTGTAAGTATTATCATCTTCTAAATGAAAATATCCTCTCATCAGACTCTCAAGAATTGAAAGTTTAGTAATAACTGTGCTCTTATCTTTGCCATTCTTCTTCTGGTCAATTTCTTCAAAAGAATTATTTTCAAATTCTGGCAAAACAAGATCTTTTAGTCTATTTTTAAATTCAATCAAAAAGTCTACAAATTTGTTATTCTCCAAATTATATTTCTTAAATCTATTAAATAGCGTAAACCAAATGAATGAATTTTTTGTACTGAATAAATCTTTTACTTCCGGAGTTACAACCTCTACCAACTGATCTAAGTTCTCTTTTAAAGCTTGACATTCCTGTTCGCTGGAATGATCTTTTAAATAAGCTCCCATCATTCCACCATTTGATTTCCAGTTATCCAAATGGAACATTGCCATAATACTTTCAGATACAACTCTATCTATATTTCCCTTATTTTTATCAGTACGGCTATAAGTCCCATAATCGTCCTTAAAGAACACATGATTTTCAGAAATATCTTTTATGTATTTAGCCATTTCATCCATCTTTGTAATAGCAATCTGAGCTACATTCATAGAAGACTGCCTGTTATATCTTCTAATATGGTATCCAACCTCTTCATCTGAACAGTCAAGATGTTTTACTACTCTGATCTGATAACTGTCAAATTTATCTTTTATCTCAGGTGGAAAATCTTTATACGCTTTATTTCTCAAATCAAATTCAGCTATTTCATAAACATAATTTTTATTTTCATCTTGAACAAAAGCATCATTCTCATCCTTTTTAATCGTTTGGTAAGAAATTATCGGAAATTCAATATTCTTACCAAGTCTAAAGGCTCCTGCTTTAAACTCTTTTATTTTAGTGAGTCTATGTTTTCCATCAATCAGCCAAAGTACAACTCCATTATCATAGATCTGTTCGCATATCTTAATGGAATCAAATTTCTCTCCCTTTGCTATTGTTGCAATAAATCCATCACGCATCAAATTTGTCCACATACCTGGGTTTCTCTGTAGTGGATGATCGTCACGAATTTCTCTTCGCTCAAACATATTGACTAATGTATTTAACATGTAATCATCTTCTTTTACTTTGTCACGAATTATTTTAAAATCCATTTTCTTCCTCCATTACAATAGAATTGATATGTTTCTATAATCTTTAATGCACTTCATGTTACTTTTATATTCTCTCTTTGAAATATTAAGTTCGTTGCAAATTTCTTCTTCAGAGAACTTATATGCAATTCGCCATATTATTTCCCTTTGAATTTTAGACAGATGATTTAGATACTCTTGAATTTTTTTACTGTTGATTTTCTCATTTTCAGTTCCAAAAATTTCTTCTTCTAAATTGTAATCTGAAGCGATTACTTCTTCTATCTGAATACCTTCTTCCGTTTCTTCATCAATACAAACAATTTTGATATTTTTTCCAGGACTTCTTTTTTCTCTATTAAGATCTCTTACAAAAGTTCTTATCTTCATTGTTAGTTTTGTGACAAGAAATGTATTAAATGAACATTCCTTTGTCGGGTCGAATTCCCGGCCTGCGACAAAAAGTTGTTCATTCGCAATACTATACATATCATCATAATACATACTTGGAAGATCAAATCCTTTGAAAATCATATACGCTATCTTATTTAACTTTCTATTGTTATTAGCTGTATATTCTTCCCAATAAATTCTATTTTTCTCGAAATCAATATTCCATTGTTTTATTGTATCTTCCGAAACCCCCATAATTATCACCGCCTTTTTAATATAGTATATCTATTGCCTTTTGATACATTTCCGTTCTCGCTTTATAAGCAACATCATCAGCAAGATTTAATTCATATTTTATCTTTTCTATTGTGTATTGATTATTTATAGCATCACGCATCACATTAATAAACCGTAAGCACCGTTTTATATTTTTCCTTCTAATACGAATATCTTCTAAGATATATCCAATTTTTGTAATTTTGTGGGCAGGCGGTTTCTTTCCATCATTACGTTCTTCATATTCTTGTAAAGCATGAAGAACATCTGTTTCTTCTGAGTCTGTTTTTGATAGAACGCTAAGTAATAAATTTCTGTATGTTTCTATCTGCGTAATATTCCATCCAGCCAAGTTAAGAATTGAATTTACTTCTTGATTAATCAAATCAAGAATATGTTCATCAAATTCAATATCATTATCTCCTATGTACGCTCCACCATTTCCTTTTTGATATAAAACGGATGTATCTGATTTCTCTCCGGTATTTCCATTCACCATATAATATCCATTTTTAATCCATGAATATTTTTTACTTGGAGATTGTAAAATACTTTTCGCCTGTTTATATGTAAAATTTTTTGCATATACAGGAGAGGTACTAACCATTAATTCACCGTTCTTTAATGGATTTTCCATTACATAATTTTTCCCATCTGTTAATATGTACACCTTTTCTCCTCCCTTTTTTATTTTTAATACAGCCAGTGGGATTTGAACCCACATGATTTTATCGCCAGATCCTAAATCTGGTGTGTCTGTCTATTCCACCATGGCTGCTTGATCAAAGAAGACCTTTGACAACTTCTTTGCAATTAGTATAGAAACCTCTATCTGTTTCCTTTTGGAATTATATAATTATGTATCCGATACTCATTATTTTTTTACTTATTCCATATATCATTTCAGGAAATAAACTATCCATATTATGTTTCTGTGTCGAGAGCTATACTGGTTTACGTTCATTCAATCCTTTCCTATTATCTATAAAATGGAACTTCAAAAGCTGAACGACAGGTTTTTATATCGAATGCGACTAATGGGATTTGAACCCATATGATAATATTGCCAAAGGATTTTAAGTCCTTCGTGTATTCCTATTCCACCATAGTCGCATACTACATATATCAATGGGGGTGATATATGTAGTTTCCGTCTTTCCGGATGTCAGTAACATGTAATAAAATTTCGAATCAACGAGTTGCTTTATAATTATCAGACTGTTACTTACCTAGAATTGTAAATTGGTTAGATTTTGAGCGAAACTAACCAATGCTATTACCTTGCTCAAGGATAATAACCGCCAGTCTGTAGCAGCGGATAAGGGTAACGATCCCTTCCAGTCAGGGTCAAAGCCTGATGTGTACACCTGTTCACTAATCCGCTATGAATATTAAATTGAGTAAAATTTTATGGGAATATAGCAGAAACGCTTGACAATTTTCATAAAAATGGATACTATAATTGTGGTGTAGCGTTTGCTATGCCTTCAGTAACTCTTCCCGATGGTGCGCCAACACCGTTTGAGGGAAGAGTTTTTTGTTGTTTATAAATCAAAGTATACTCCGAACGAATGTTCCTGTCAAGGAAAATCCGAACATTTGTTTGCATTTTTATATCCAAATCAAATTATGTATTATTCCCTCCTTTTTTATATTCTCCAATGAATTTTGCAATATTGAATATAATTCCATATTTTTAAAATATTCATCTTCATAATACACAATAGATTTCGCTGCCATAACAAAGTCTAAAGCTTGTTTTAAATCTATTTTCGTTTCCGTTATTATAGAAGTATCAGTAAAATCTATTGTGTTTAATATAATAGCTGATTTTCTATATTTTATTCCTTCAAAAATATTAATAGCTTGTTTTCTGGTTAAGAAATTTGCTGTTGAATTCATTAGCAACCCCCTATAATTCGAGACTAATCTTCAATGCTTGATTAACCTGCTCCATAATTTTATTTATATGATCTCCTGTAATTTCTCCTATCTTATCTTTTATTCTCCCCTTGTCTATAGTTTTTATTTGCTCGCACTGAACTATAGAATCCATAGATAAGCCAGGTATATCTTTTTTATATAATCGTACATGTGTAGGAAGGTCTTTCTTTTTATCAACCTTAGTAGTCAATGTGACTACTATTGTTGTTGGACTGTAAATATTTCCAGCTTTATTCTGTACTATCAGTACCGGACGAATACCACCTTGTTCACTCCCCTTAACAGATGGCAGATCTGCGTAGTAAATTTCTCCACGCTTTACATTTTTCATTAAGCCCCTCCTTCCAATATTCTCTATTTTGTTATTAAAATATTAATGTCTCATTAATCATTCACTTACCTATTGTGTCACAAATTCCAATATTTGTCACTGGAAATTTCTGGCATTAATTTTCATCTAGTCTTTTACATAATTCATCTTCGATTTCATCTGTTTTAAGTTTAGGTTTCTTTGCTTCAGCTTCTTTAAGAATATCTAATGCTTCTACTCTATTGTCAAATATAGTAACGCCGATATCTTCAAAGTTAAATAAATATGCTCGTTTAGTTTTCGCTTCTATAGCAGCAAACCAATCCTCTCCAACTGTTCTGACTTTCAGACCTAATAGATTATATTCTCCTATTGTCGGCATAATTTGAGCATAATAAATCAAATCACCTTTTTCCATAATCCATTTCTCCTTCAAACCAACTATCTATAATTTCCCTTTCTTTATCAGTAAAATTGTATAGTTTATGCCTGATATCGTCCCAAATTTCTTTATTAGGATCTATTCCATATCCAAATATTACTTCATATTTTTTACCATTATATTGCCAAGAAGCTAAAAATCTACTTGTAAAATATTTATCTTCTTTTCTATTTCTTCTTTTCCGTTTAATCAAACGATGATATTTTAAAATTCCCTTTTTCTTTCCATAATAAGATATATAAAAATCTTTATCTAACAACACAACCGGATCATAATAAAGTGTTTTTCTTTTTTCTAAATATTCTATCGTTATACTTGATAATCCATCAAGATAAAAAGTTTCTTTTAAAAATGGATGATAATATTCCCATAAAATAATTTTCTCTTTGGAAATAACAATAAATTGAGTCTTATAAAAACATACAAGGAAATTCTCATCACCGGCATATACGAAGAAATTCCCCTTTATATCATATTCTTGATTATCTTCTGGATAAAGTGCTTTATCGCAAATATATCCAGTATCAGAAATTTCATCAAAAACATCACAATTTTTATTAATAAATTTTCCATCAACTCTTAATAATGCTCCATAATCTATAAGTACCATATTTATTCCTCCATTTTTTCTTGTGTCATGAATGATAAATACTGTTTGCCAACAGCATCCATTCTTTCTTTTTCTCTATCACCGACAATCCCAAGATAAGTCAGTGTTTGCATTGGTGAAGAATGATTCAAAAAATGTTGTGTCTCTTCTAAAGCAAGCATCTGTTCAAATGGATCGGTACTATTTACCATTGATATATAATAGTGATATGCGCATGTTTTTCTAAGTGTATGTGTATTAAGATTAATTTTTAAAGAACAATTTCTTTTAATGTCTTTAAACATTTTTTCTACTGCTGCATCTGTAATTCGTTCATAAGACCCGGAACTATTTTTTCTTCCTGATATGAAAATATAATTATCTTTTTTAGGGCAAAATCCGGTGATATTAAGATATTCAGTAACAGCAACTTTCACTGGCTCTGTTGGAACCAATCTTTTTAATTTCTTTGTTTTCTTTTCCCTTACATTGTGAAGACTTGTCCTGAAGGTTTTCATATCATCTTCAAATATATCATCCCATGTGAGGACTACTAAATCTGAAACTCGTAACCCCATTGTTATGCCTGTAATAAAAAGAAGATAATTTCTACTCGCAGATAACTTTGTATCAGTTCTTTTTGCCGTATCTATCTTATTATGCAAATATTTTATTACTGTACGAAGATTTTCTTCACTTTTAATCGGATCTACTCTCCTATCTATTGTTTGAATATTTGGAGCTTTCCCTTTTAATTTTCTATCTGGAAAATCATATATTTTTGCATTTATCAAGGTATCATCGTTCTTTATCTGTGCTAACATTTTTTATTCCTCCAAATAAAATACCCACTAGACTATTATTCTCTAGTGGGTGTTGATTATTTTATATTCAATCAAAATAATATTTCATTTCTTTTAAAACAATTGTTTTTCCGTGTTCATATTTTACTTTTCTTACATAGAATACTTTATTTTTATGATCGCATTCTTTTATATATTTTTTATTTACCAATCCAAGTTCAGAACAAATCATATCCATCCTTGAACAATCAACTGTCAATCCTCTTCTTCTATAATTTGCTATCTGATTTCTGATTGCCATATCTACCATAGCACAATCACGCTCAATTGGATCGGAAGGAAGCTCAACAGTATTATTTGCAAAAGGAGAACCACTATAGGTTCCATTTGCTAAACCACTTCCAGCATGAGAACCAGAACTCTGCCAATTAGACCATTCAACAAGAGCCATTAACCCAAAAATTACCCAACAAACAACAAAACCAATAACACCTCCAACCAAACAAAAAGGAATAGTTAAAATAGCTCCAAGAATTAAACAATCACTAACTCTTGATCTCATATCACATTACCTCCGTACTATTAAATTGTATTTATTATATCACAAATAATTCATTAATTACACAATATTTTTGAATATTTTCAAAATAATTGCTATCCATAATTTCTAATCTGTTTTGTCAATTCTTCGTTGACAATTTTCTTCTTTTCTTTGTCTAGTTTTTCGTATTCTAAACCAAGAGTAGTCAACGCATCATCAAATCTACATGTTATGCAAGCTTCGTGATTTGATAATTCCTTCGCAACCATTTTTCTAAATTCATCACAATTGTTTTTCAATTTCTTATACTCTTGTTCTAAATGATAAGATATCTTGTATGATTTTTCTAAAATATCCTTATCTTTTACATAGCAAAAACATACCGGATCAAAAAACGGATGAGTTTTCTTTCCATCTTCTACAATTTTTCGGTCTTCTTCTGTTATTGCAAATGGAGAAATATGATCATATCTCATAATCCAATAGTTTCTTAAAAAATAATCTTTTTGGCTATATTCATCATAAGATTTAATTTCCTGTAATAATTCTTCATCTGTAAAAAGCTCATTATTTAATGTATCAATATACAATTGTCTTAATTTCTCTTTTCCTTCGTTTTTTATTATATAAGAATGATGCAATTCGTAATCATTGGCATAATACACATGTTTTCCATTTTTAAAAACCAATACAGAATATCCAAAAGCATTATCAAATTCTAAAAAAATGCAATCATGATCTTTTATTTTTAAAGTCTCTAAGGCCATTTCTTTCGCTTCATTATATGTAATATTTTCGATATTTGCAATCATCATAAAAATTTCTCCTTTAATTACATAATAATAAGTTATTTCTGAGAATAAATCGTAGAATACTACACGATATTTTGCCACTATATTTGTGTAAATTATCTTGACACTTTCCGACAAACATCGATACCGTAAACCACATTCAGACAAGATCCGTTATCCCAATCCATCATGATGCTTCCGGTATCATCGACACCGATGACGGTGCCACATGTGCCAACCGGAGGAGCTTGCGCATCATCCATCTGAACCAGCTCCACATGAGTGCCAGCAGGATACCGATTTCTAAGCATTTCTACTATAGCTTTATTTAAAATTTTCATCTTTAAATACCTCCTTCTTGGTCCCAGTTTTAAAATTGTAAGAACCAGTTAAGTTCTTTTAGAAAATTTTACAGTCGATTGTGTTATAGTAAATTATCATAGTATATGGCTCTTCTATATCATTTCTTCTTCATAATGGATATTTTCACCTCTAAAACAATCTCCACAATATTCCCATATATTTTCAGTAATATTTTTAAATGTTTCATAAGTGGTTCTAATATTCCCATCCAGATCTATACGCTCTGTTACTGGCTCGCCAAGTTGAACACAATCCTTTCTATTACACGCAGGTGGTAAGCAATTTATAATTTGTTCAACAATTTCCTCATCTACATAATCTCCAATTTTAAAATTAGAAAGTTCAAACCACCAGTCTTTATTATAAACCTTTTTCCCGTTATATGTCCTACATTCACTTAAAGCTTTCCCCTCATAAATTGTTTCGTAAATAAATAATTTCTTTTTCCTCATCCAAGAATATTTTTCATAACTTTTTAAAAAATTCTCTGCAAGTTCACGTTCCGGAAATATATATCCATTTCCCACAGTATGAATACATGTATTATTTTTATATCTAACTTGGTATCCTGTTTTTATTATCCATCCAGGAATATTTATTTCTTCTACATAACCATTTTCTACAGCCCATATAGGAGAACTAGTTTCGTTGTAATCAATTGGCTTTCCTACTTCAAGGTAGTTAAAAGATTTACATTCCGCTTTTCCTTTTTCTGTCAATACAAATTGTTTTCCTTTGTCAGCATGAAACCATCCATCTGATTTTAACTTCATAAAATACTCCTTTTATATAATAATAAATTTAAACATAAATTTTTTTCAGTTTCATCATAACTTATGTATTTATATATGTTTGATTTTAAATATAAATTGAATAAAGACAAAACATATAATTATAAAATTTATTCTCATCCATTCTATTTTTCCTTTTCATAATTTTCAATAATATTACTAATAATCTCATTCCTATATGATTTATCATCAAATGCCGCTGCTATCTGTTTCTTAATAATCTCTATATCAGCCTTTGAAAGTTCCGTTTCAAGTTCTTTTGCTGCATCTAAAATATCTTCTTCATACCATTCTTCTGTATAGAAAGGCTCTGCATAAAACTCTTTCCAATTTTCAAAACTTGCATCGAAATATCTGGAATGTATAACTTCCATATCATCATCTGATAATTCAAATTTCTTATTAATACAATAATTTTGGATTGTTTCATATTCCTTGTTTGAAAATTCTTGATCATCTTCAATTCTATCAACTTCTAATAATAATTCTCGTAAAGTTTTTTCAGTGTTCATATAATTCCCTCCTATTTTTAAATATTAAAAAAGCAACTAGATTATTATTCTCTAGTTGCTTAACTTTATCTCGCTTTATATTCTTCAAACATTTCTCTATATCTTTCTCCCATTTCACTTACGAAATTTTGATATAAAGAAAGTTCCTTATTTAGTAACCGATTTTCCGTTTCTGCCCTGGTTATTCTTGATTTCATTTCCCTATCGAGAACTTCCATCATACAACTTTTGGTCGTACTTTTTGATTCTATAAATTGCTCAAGAACCATTTCACCATTTACAAATATCTATTCCCACATTTTTATATCAAAACATTTACTATTAATAAGATGGACCATGTAAAATGACAAGGCATTTTCTATATTATCATATTCTTTTTTAGAATATAATTCAATGTCTTCGGTTTTTAAAAATTTTTCCCAAGTCTTTTTATCAAAAATATACTCAACTTGATATTTGGTTTCTACAGTTCCCTTCCCAACTGCTTCCAAACTCCAGCCGTAAAATCCGTTATACATAATATTACCTCCATAGCCCGAAATTTAACATATCAATTAAGTTTTCACAGTTACAATTAATAGTTTCCATCAATCTATGTATTGCATAATCTTTTAATTCTTTTAAATCTTCTGTTTTTGGAAATTTTAAACAAGTTTTATAATCCTTTAATAATAACAATAACGCAAATTTCTTTTCAAAATCACTAAGATTTTCAATTTTATCTGCAATATAATCCAATGTCTTTTCTTTATTAGTTTTCCTTTGTCTCCAACAACCTTTATCTTCGCTCCAATCACATCGCCCTCCAATATTATCATCTGAGCGAAGACAAGCATCACAAAGCATAATTTCTTTTTCACAATGCTGACAGTTTGTTCTATACCCATCTTTTTCTACATCCCAATTAATAATATTTTCTGCCATACAATATGAACATAATTCTACTTCTTCTCGTAACATAATCAGTTCCTCCTTATATAAATAAATTATTTTCCTTTATCAAACGCTGTCTTACCATCTGGTTTAGATCTTTGTTAATCGTAATCTTATTTTTTCCATTACTATAGGTAAAATGACTTCCCTTACATCGTATACGGAAATATCCGTTCCGTTCCAGTACAGGAACAAATTCCCTCATTTCTTTTGTCATTCTATGTGCCATTAATTTTCCTCCATATAAAAAGACACTTAGATATTCTCCAAGTGTCTGTTGATTTTTTATTTAGCTTATCTTGTTTAGCATTAATCTATATTGTTTCCATATTTGTAACAAATAAATTATTACATTCTAACCATTCCCAAATATCATATATAACAGCATAAGTATCTTCATATCCATATGATGCATTACTCCATGTGTAACAATCACTTTCTTTATCAAACCATATTTCAATGCTGTCTTCATTAGACAAATATAATCTTATTGAAATATCATCCCCATTTTCTTCCGCATCTCCGAATTTATTTGTAACAAAAATATTAATATCTTCTACACTCATAATATATCCTCCTGATATTTATTTAGAGAAAATCCTTTTTGTAATAACAAATTACTATACATAACTTATCACTCCATAAATCATAATTCAACCGGATTTTCCAATCCAATCAGCTCATCTTTTCTCTCAATCAATGCAGCCTGTGCAATACTATTAATTTTGTTCTGACAGAATGCTTCGATCTCGCCTTTCGCTTCCATTGTACTTTTGTCCATCTGTTCATCAAACTGTTCTACACAGAAATCAAGATTACATCCAATATTATATTTGACCTGATTAAGTTGAGAGATAATTTCTTTACGTTCTTTAACACCAAGATTTTTCTTGGTATCTATAGATCCTTGAATTTGATCAATCTGATTTTGTATCTGTTTCATTGCTTTTTTAATTATATTACTAAATTCATTCCTAAACTGTTCTCTCTTTGAATTATTATCTTCAATTCCTGGAATGTATTCATCTTTTTCTGTATATCGAATAGTGCATGGAACACCATCACCAATATTCATTGAACTAATACATTCTACAAATTGAGAATAACTCATCTCAATTTCAACAATTTTTTTCTTTCCATAGAAATAATTGTTACATAATTTTCTTTCCTGTTCGCCATGTTTAATTGTCAAACTTATACGATCATTATGTTTAATACTACTGCCAAATAATACATTATCTCCACCCGTAATGCGATTAAATCCAATCATTCCAAACGCAGGATGTTTATATCTTTCTCTTTCTAATACACGATCTTCCGGTTTTTCTATTTCTATTGGCTTTGATTCTATCATAGAATTATACACTCCATATTAATTAATAATTATATTATACGTTTCCATTTAAACTTCATACCATTTTTCATCAATATCTAATCCAAAAGGCATTTCATATTTCCCATTACATATAACATGATTTTTATAAATTCTATATCCAATCTCCAAGACATATTTAACAGGAAAAGGACACTCAAACATATCCAAATCTGTATTTTTCTCTGCTTCCTCTAATAGGCATTCTGGAATAGCCATTATAACATGTCCTGTTTCTCCATCAGGATAATAGTAATTGAATTCTTCGAGTTCTTCTGGAAGATCTACATAATTATCCTTTCTTACCCCTCTTATGCCCTCATGACTTCTACGCATTTTACTATCCCTTCTCCTATATTTAGACTAAAATAACTTTACTTCAATGCTGCATTTAATTCATTAATTCTCTTTTCAATTTCCAATATTTGTTCTGTTTCATCTTGATCAGAATTTTCTAACCTTATAATTTCACTTTTCCATTCTGTTATTTCGTTTAAAATATCAAATCTATCATCAGAATTCATACTATTTTCCCCTAAACTATGATGTCTTTTCCATCTGTCAATATTCCCAGATCTGGAATTTCTACTAATACGTCAGTATCAGTTTTTGTAAATCCTAAATATCTTCTTCACAAAACCGATTAAAATTATTAATACATTCTTGTAAAGAATTATCTGTTTTACAGCCATACATCATTTCGCATTTATCACAAGTAAGTGCTTTACTTACATCAATCCATTCTAAATTTACATCTCCTTCTTTTACAGCATCGACAATTGATTTTAATTGTTCTGGAGTTGCTTTCATAATTTGATTACATAAGTCTTTTTTAATCACATCAATGTTTTTCATGTCATAGATTTCCTTTCTTATATTATATAAGCATTATATATTCATCAACAGAAAATACTATTGGATATCACCGTCATCATTCTTTATTATCTTAACATCTCCATATTATAAAGACATTTATCTCATATTATTTAACAACAGAATTTTTCACTTTCAAGATCCAATCTTCAGCAATATCATGATGATCCATATTTTCAATTTCCCATATCGGAAAACCCATCCGTATCAATTCATAATAGACAGCAGCATAGTCTTCCTCAAAACATTCAAACAGATCCTTGTTTTTATCTGTATTCTGAATTGCAATGTCTGTAATTATTTTTGCCCTGGTCTGCATTTTCATCGGATCCTCACCCTTGTTCTGCTGAATTTCATCTATTGCGATTTTATAGAAATTACAATCATCTGGGATCTCATTCATTGTATATATTCTTTCCGTTTCTATTGCTGGAATTATATAGGCGAATTTTGTTCTTCCTTCAAATTCGTATTTTAATACATACGAACTTTTAATTTCTGGAACGATAATAGGAAGCTCAGTAAATTTGATGTTCATACGCTTCAAAAAATGTATAAATGATTCTTCTCCTTCTTGAAACCTTATTTCTTTCCCGTAATGTAGAAATTTTTCCATTTTATTCTCCTATAATTTCATAGCCGTTGAAACCCAGCCTTCTTCATTGATTATCTCTAATTTTCTTTTTTTATCTTTTCTATTCGACATATCCGGGAAATAAACTAAAGGCTCACCATTTTCATCTGCAGTCAACGCTTCGTCTAGTAATACTATTCCACCATTATAGTTAATACAAGTTCCTAAATCTGTTTCATACGGGTTTAGATCTTCCGGTATTTCTACCAGAACCTTTTTTGCACATCCTATGTCAAATGATTTTGTCATATGCTCTTTCCATTTTTTTATCATCCCTGTTTTGTCTTGATAACCATATATATACTTTTTCATATTCATCCCTCCATTTTATGAATAATAATATATACATTGTAATTATATTACCATATTTACTCTATTAAGGGAACTTTTATATTGACATTTTACAAAAATCCCGAAAAAATATGCAATTTATTTTTATCTTGTATAAAATATCTAATTTATTTCATACGGATATGGCGCAATTTTTCCATAACACTTTAGTAATTCATCATTTGTACAATTTATCATATCAAATATATATTTTACTTCTTCACATTTATCTCGTAAACACCCAGCAATATTAATTTTTCCGTCTATTGTTAAATTACTACAACTTGGACTACACGGAATACTTAGATTTAACTTGTAACTATTACATTTTTTATGAGTACCACATAGTTCTCCACAATATCCCTTAAGAGACATTATTCTTCCTCCTTATAATTGCGACTTTCATTGTTCATCGTTATAGATCCTTATATTTCATTTTTAATTTTGTTAAATCTACAATTAAATCCATATCTTTTAAATGTTGCTCAACTGGATAATATGGATTTTTGCCTCTAGTAATTATCTTTTCTTGTGCTTCTTTAATAATTTCTTCGTTCGTCATATACTTTCTTTCCAAAAAATTCGAGTTTCATTACTGTGCTACCTTTAAAAATGTTTCGTCATCAAAACAATAAATTATGTTTTTCAAAGGATTATTCTTTCTAATATCTTTTAATTTATAATCATCATAAATCTTAGTACCATCTTCTCCTTTGAAAATTGCATAACATCCAACTGGCAGAGATATTCCATTATTCAAATCAATAGCGGAATCCATAATATGAACAACTCTATATTCTTTTCCATTAATAATAATATTTGAACACTGTGCATAATACGCAGCCCATGCAAAGGATTTTAATTCATCTTTTGCAACAATATGTTTCTTTCCGTTTCTTTCTCTTAATTCTAACATATTAATTCATCACACCCGGTTTGAAATTCCGATTTCATTTACACTTGTGAAAATATTTCTTCTGTAAATTTCTGAACATCTTCATCACTGTGAACTACCCATTGTCTAAAACTAATGGGCTTCCTGCTTCATAGACCTCGCAACCTACTATCTCCACAGGAGTTAATTTGGGCAGTCCCTGCCCTATATATTATAATATTTTTTTACTTTTAACTACCTTAACCCACCGTCTAAAGTCAATGGGATTGCAGTAGCCTTATTTCAAGCAACTCCTTTTCTTATTATAGTAAAATTATCTGGGATTCTTTTTGTTAGATCCCATTTAAACATATTCTTGTCTTGACATCATTTTCATTTCATCTACATTATCACTACTTAATTCAAAACTTTTTCCATTTTTTCTACTAAATCATTTATATTTCTCAAATTAATTTCATCAAGTGGAATGACAAAAGCTAATTTGCAAGGATAATATCCATTATCATCATGTAACACTCCATATCTATTATTAGTTTGTGGCGTATTTTGAAATCCAACATAAAACTCTAATACTTTTTCATCAAGATTAATAATATAAGCATATTCACAAAATAAAGAAGCCTTAATAAAATCAATGTTATCTATCATAAATACTTTTTCATTATTATCAATACACTCAGTATATTTTTTAAAATCACCTTGTAAATTTCTCAATAAACAATACCAGTCATTTTCATTCTGTCTACTTACTCTAAAATCCGTATATCCGGATTTCTTACAAATATCAATTTGTTCTTCTGTTGGTTTTGTATTTTCTATTACCATATCAATATTATCAAATAATTTAGATAATCTTTCCACACTATTTTTAGCACAAAAATTTAGTATTTCACTTCCCAAATATTCAGGATAACTGTCACAATGATTATATGTACATTTATCAATTCCATTCTTTCTAATTCCGTATAATCCTCTTGTACTCATAATTACACTTATTTAACCTTTCACATTTTCATATCTTGAAATATACATACTTTTGTATCTTTTGTAATCTTAAAACAATTCCCGTTATCATCATAAAGATAAATACTTCCATTTTCTGAAAACTGTTTTAAAACATTCAATGCTTCATCAATAATTTTATTATTATGTCTCATTGATATACAAGCATATAGTAATTGTGTTTCTGTCATAATATATTTTACTCCTTTAATCTACAAGTTCAAATCCATGATGGCAAAATCCTGTATGATCTGAAAGCCAATCAGAAATTTCTTCTTCGTCAAATAAATCGCCGCTAATAATATATTCAGGAATTTCCATTTCTGTTGGTAATTTCCGTAATAAATTTTCATCATTATCAGTGTCCCATTTAATATTAATTGCTTTCATATAAGTACCTCCATTTTGAATATTTACAAACGTTCCTCCAACGCTGCTCCGTTTAATGTAGTTTCAATTTCCCAATCCTCTCCGTTTCTCCATGCTGTAAAATCCTCTCCGTGATGAAGGTGCGGAAAGTCTTCTGGATATGAGGCATAACCTTTTATTTGCGCTGCTTTTCCCGGTATACTATTTATTCGATACATTCCGTTATCTCCCTTATCTAAATCCTTAAACAATCTCTCTCGGAATATAGTCAGCCAAACAATCAACCTGACGTTCTGAAAAAGTTAAATCAATGTTTCCAACAACCTTAAAATTCCTGACATAATTTTCTCCTAAACATTTTAGTTTTTACATTCTGTTCCATAATCATCATACGAAAATTTAACAACACCATTTTCCGTAATAGTCAAATGGATTATTGAATATCCTTCTCTTTTACTATTAATCCATTCTGCAAATACGCCAATCCCATTTCCATCATTAACACTTGCTTCTCCGTTATAAAAACAATTATCAATTGCTTTTTCAATTAAAATAACCAAATTACTACTTAAAGGACTTCTCATGATAAAATCACCTCTCTATCAATAAGCCAAATTATACCGTAAGCACCATACATTATATTTCTTATCTGTAAATTCTACTTTTTTCATATACCTCTTATTTTTATTCTGATATCTACGTTTTATATTTCTATAAAGTCTACATTTTCTTTTAAACATAACATGTTTGAACTATTATAATTATCTGTTATTCCCCAATAATTATAGTAATCTCCATCTTTATCTATAAATACACCAATATCATCTTCAATATCTTCAATTGTTGGAATATATTCTTCGTGTGATGTGTCTAATCCTACATTTAATATTTTTTCCTTTTCTTCATTACAACTTTTTATAAAATCTTCAACTACTTCTTTACCATGTTTTGTTAATTTATACATTCTTTATACCTCTCTAGTCATTCCTTTAATTTTGTTGTCTACACCGTAATGCAATTTTCGTACCAAGTTTTGTATCTGTAATGTCTTTACAATTAACATTATTTCCATTACCAGTAAATACAGAAAAGCCGGGACTCATAAATGGATGAATATAACAGGTATATTGCTTTCCATCATGGAAAACAGAAAATTTTCTTTTTCCTGTCACTGGATATGGAATTTGTTTTATATACATCTCTTATCCTCCGTTTTTTGTATAAAAAATAGATAGCATTTCCTGCTATCTATTTCTATATTCTCTATTAATTCACTTTGTTTTCTCACTACAAATTTTTGAGAATTTCTAAACGCTTTTTAAACATCTCATAAAATTGCGGTAATTCTGAAAAAATATTTTCTTTTACTTCATTAATTTGATTTAATCCAATATTATGCACTGCTTCTATGGCAGCTTCCATTTGAGTTAAATGTTTTCCGAAACATGTCTGACAATTTGCGCCTTCAATCTTATCATATGCATTGAACGCTTGATTAAAGTCCATTAAGTTATATAATTTAATAGGCTTATTGTTAATATTATTTATTAACACCCCCCAGTTTCCCCAATGTCGATCTGTATTTCCAATAAGATAATCTATAATATTCATCATATAATAATTATGCTTATCTAATGCAAGAATATATTTCTTTATATCTTTATTATGATTTGCTGCATAGATTTCAAATGCATCCATTGATGCAATAGAATATTCTTTTGAAGTAATATTTTCGCTTATACTAACAGTTTCTCCATCAAAATACCCCTTTTCATATATTACCTGATTTACATTAAAACATCTGCATATTTTACTTGCAAGCAATTCTCTTGTGACAGCATCATTTCCACCATCTTTTAATAATCGAAATCCGTTCCCATATCTTTGCCATGCTTTTGGAAAACAGCCATTCGTAGAAAGATCTCTTGCCAATGCTTCATTTTGAACAGTATATTGTTTCCCTTTTAATGCAATATCAATAAAAGTATTGTCTAAATGGTTTTCGTAAAGATTTACTTCTGAAAATAATATTTTTTCACCTTTTAATCTTACCCAAAAAACGTCCGTTAAAGAAGCACATCTGTATGAAAGCGCAATTTTAGCTCTATCTGCATCGGTTACTGCTTGCATCATTCCAATACTATTTAATATTTCTTTTGCATATTGTCTATCTAACGTAAGAACTCTTGTAGCACACCAATAATTAAAATTTGTAACATTGTTTACCAATGTATCAATATCTTCGCATTCTTCAAAATAGAGATTGTATGGCATAAATGATTTAAAATATATTTTACATTTGCCCGTTTCACTTATTGTTGCTACTTTTCTGTCCATATGCATAATTTCATATACTTTTTTCTTTAACATTCATACCACCTGCACTTTCATTCATTACTTTAAACTAATTATATTATATATGTTTTACCTTTAATTGGTCAACCATATCCAGACCAAGAAAAATTTTCTTCTAATTATAATCCCATTTTGATAATAAGAGAGATTACAGCTCTATTTGCCATTTCAGCTGGAACATCTTCTATTAATTCTCCCTTGTAGAAAATAAATGCTCTTCCTTTTCGCTTTATGATTAACAAGCTGTATCCCTCCTTTAATAATAACATCTTTTCAGATATATTTTAAATCTGTTCTATAACACTTTCTGCATCGTCCAGGTATCCATATACTTCATCCAGCATTTCAATGTAGTTTGTCATTTCCTCGCCACGTTCCCCATATCTGAAATTATCGGGAAGATTTTCAAGGGCTTCTTGTTCCTCACTTTTTACCTCTTCGATGATTTTCTTTATTTCCACAACTTTATCAAAAGCTTTTTCTAACTTTTTCCTACGATTTTTATTCATTTTATTTTCTCCTATCACGATCCACCAGAAAATCATTAAGCAAGAGCCAATCTTCTGACTTTTCTAGTTTTAGCTAGCTCCGTTTTGCTATTTTCCTTATTGATAAAATCTTCTAAGACAAGTTTTAATTGGATAGCAGGTGAATACTTTGGATATTTAATATTTCCCTGTGCAAGTAACTCTTTTAATGTAAATTCACGCATCACCGGAATTAATTTCTGTTCTACAAAGGGCAAATTGTTCTTATATTTTCCATAGATATTGCTAAATACATCTATATTATAATATCCATAAGCCATTTTGCCTTCACACCAATTCGTTTTATCCAACAATGAAAAAGTCCAATCTAATGCTTCAGCTCCATATTTGACTACAGCTTTTCTTGCATGTGTAGGTGCTGTCAAATATCTCTGGTTCATCAGATTTCCCTTTTCTACCTTAATATTAAATTTCTGACAGACCTTTTCAATCTCTGTATCAATTTCTTCTTCCCGGCATAAGTTTGCTTTATATGTATCAAATGGAGTTAATTTCTTTGAATACCGATCCTGTTCGGCAAAGATTGTAGCTTCTTCCTTGATAGTCAAACCGACATATACACTGCAAACTAACTTGTTAATATTCAACATCTTAGCAGCTTCAAATCTATGTTGCCCATCAATTATGTAGAAATATCCATCTCCTCTATAATTTACAATTAGAGGATCATATTTTTCAGTCTGCCAATTATCTGCCAGTTTCTTAATATGTGACCGGACTGGCCGTTGATACATTTTATTGTCAACTCTTAAATTTGCAACATTAATAAACAGGAATACTTTGTCTCCAATTTCCGTTGCATTTTCAAACAAATCCGACATATTAATTTTCTGTTTCATATCTCCATCATGCATAAGATTTAATTTTGTCATCATCTGTTTCATTTCTTCCTTGCTGTGGCATACTCCATTCATTTTTGTTCTCCTCGCTTTTTAAATTATTTTTATTCAATTCTTTTTTTAATATAAAAAGAGAGCCTTTAAGCTCTCTTTATATATCTTTTACTATTTAACTTCTACAATTTTTCCATCAATACATCTGTAATATGTATCAGCTTTAATCTTTTCACCGTCAACCTGTACCATCTTAGCTCCAGCCAACTCCCAACTCTCTACATTATAAGGAGTTTCATAATCTCCGTCACTACATTTTTCTCCAATGTATCTCCAATCTGAGAGGATCAAGTGAGCACCTAAGCAACCTTTAGCTTTCGCCTCATGTCCCCACGCAACCGCAACGCCTGTAGGATCACTAACGGAAGAAGCTCCACGATACCCTGTTGCAGAAGAAGCTCCACAATACCCTGTTGCAGAAGAAGCTCCATAATCCCCTGTTGCAGAAGAAGCTCCATAATCCCCTGTTGCAGAAGAAGCTCCATAATGCCCTGTTGCAGAAGAAGCTCCGCAATACCCTGTTGCAGAAGAAGCTCC